>Ga0070734_10002496_pt1 | contig 22080 bp, 16 predicted proteins | sample Coa_R1_8_FD_66444 | JGI IMG/M metagenome (GOLD analysis project Ga0070734, IMG submission 66444) | Surface soil microbial communities from Centralia Pennsylvania, which are recovering from an underground coalmine fire - Coalmine... | ecosystem: Environmental > Terrestrial > Soil > Unclassified ...
ACGATCAGGTGATTGACGCGTTCATTCAAGTTCGGCCTGAAGTGGTGCGCGCGCTCGGACGAGTCGCCCGAGGCGGCGCCAGTATGGATTCCCGCGCTAACGCCGCCCGCGCCGTCGGAATTCTGCGCGGCCGCGAAGCTGTTCCGGATCTGGGCGAGGCGCTCAAATCCAAAGACAGCCAGGTGATTTACGAATCGTTGATCGCGATCCAAAAAATCCGCGATCCTTCCGCCGGTCCGCTGGTCACATTCTTGCTGCGCGACTTAGACGAAAAAGTCCAAGTGGCGGCCATCGAGACCACCGGCCTATTGGGTAATCGCGGCGCCATCAACGATCTGCGCGACATTTTAGATCGCTCGAAGAAAATGCCGGTCAAGCGCGCGGCGCTGACGGCCATGGCGCAGATGCCCGATCCCGAACTGCATGGGATTTACGTATCGCGCCTCAACGACAAAGACGAAGGTCTGCGCGAAGCCGCCGCCGAAGGCCTGGCCCGACTGAAAAACCAGGACGATCGCCCAAAAGTTGAAAGTGCATTTGCAACGGAAAAGAAAACTGGCCCGCGACTTTCGCTCTCGTTCGCTTTGGTCAGTTTGGGCAAGCGGGACATGGGCGAACTCGATCCGCTGCGATATTTGGTGAACAACCTGAATTCCGCCGCTTTCCGCGGAGTCTCTCGAGCTTATCTCACCGAGCTGGCGCGCGATCCGGAAACCCGCCGCGCTCTCTATCCCGCGTTGACCGAATCCACGGCGACCAAAGAAGAAAAAACCGGATTGGCGCAAGTTCTCTCCGTGAGCGGCGGCCCCGATTCCATCCCGCCGCTCGAAGCTCTGGCCAAGGATTCTCCCGCGGAAGTTTCTCAGGAAGCCACGCGCGCTTTGAGAAATCTGCGCGCCCGGCTCCCGTAACCGAACCGCGACCGCAAGGGAGCGTAACGAACGCCGTTCCTAGCCGCGCTCCCTCGCGGCCGCGGTTCGGTGGGCGACAATGAAGTTAATGAGATGCTTCTTGGCTTGTCTGGCCGTCGCCTCTTTTCTGCCGGCCCAAACACCCGCGCCGCTATCGCTCAATGAATTCAGTTCTTCGCTTGAGAATTTAGTCGGCCGCGTTCGTCCCTCCGTGGTTCAGATCTATTCCACCGGCTATGCCACCAGCGAAGAAAGCGAATCCACCACAGCGAGTCTTCTTTCGAAGCAGCACAGCACCGGATCGGGAATTGTTTTGAGCGAAGACGGCTACATTCTTACGAACGCTCATGTGGTGAAGGGCGCGCGGCGCATTCAAGTTCGGTTGCCATCGGCGATGGAAGCGGCTGGCCGAAATGTCACCATGCAGCCGGAAGGAAAATTGATCGATGCGAAACTGGTTGGGCTCGATCGGGACATCGACATCGCGGTGGTGAAAATCGATCGCAAGGGACTTCCGTTTTTGACTTTCGGCGATTCGAACCGGCTGCATCAAGGCGAACTGGTGATGGCGTTCGGCAGTCCGCTGGGTTTGGAGAGTTCCGTGAGCATGGGCGTAGTGAGTTCGGTGGCACGAGCGCTGCATCCAGACGACATGATGGTTTATATCCAAACGGATGCACCAATCAATCCGGGCAACAGCGGCGGACCCCTGGTGGATTCGCAAGGACACGTGATCGGGATCAACACGTTTATCCTGACGCAGTCGGGCGGCAGCGAAGGCTTGGGTTTTGCCATTCCGGCGAGCATCGTCAAAAGCGTTTACAGCCAGATTCGCAAAGAAGGGCATGTTCATCGCGGGCGAATCGGAGTGCATGTGCAGACCATTACGCCGGGAATGGCGTCCGGCATCAATCTGCCGCAAGACTGGGGCGTGATCGTAGCGGATGTTCAACCGGACGGGCCAGCCGATAAGGCAGGAGTGAAGATCGGCGATATCATCCGGACGCTGAATGGCAAAGTGATGCATGACGCGCGTCAGTTGGAACTCGAAATCTTTCGCTATCCCATGCGGCAGAAAGTGACGCTCGAAATCCAGCGTGGGACGGATCATCTTTCGCTGGATGTTCCTGTGATTAGCGCTGCCGACGATCCCACGCGGTTCGCCGATCTCGTAAATCCGGAAGATAACCTGATTCCGCGCCTCGGGATTTTGGGCATCGAAATTGACAAGCGTTTGGCGGCGATGCTGCCGGATTTGCGCAATTCGTACGGCATCGTGGTGGCGGCCGGATCGACCACGGACCTTTCGAGCGGAACCGGATTGAACCCGGGAGACGTCATTTATTCTGTGAACGGAATTCCCGTGTCCACTGTCGCTGTGCTCAAGAGCAAGTTGGCCGAATATAAAGCAGGCGAACCGGTGGTGATGCAAGTGGAACGCTCGGGCGTTCTGATGTACGTAACGATTGAACTGGAATGAAACGGATCGTCATAACATTCCTGCTGGTATCGGCCGCAATCGCGCAGACCAAAAAGCCGAAGAAACCGGCGCCGGTGGAAGCTGCTGCGCATGAAGACGGTTCGGCGTGGCCGCTCGAGCATTTGAAGGTGGAGGGCAACCAGAATTACACCGCGGAACAGGTAATCGCGGCGACAAGGCTCAAAGTCGGGCAGTCGATCGATAAGGCTGAAATGGAGGCCGCGCGGCAGCGGCTGCTCGATACAGGCGTTTTCGATCGTGCAGGTTATAAGTACCTCGCGGCGGCAGACGGCAAAGGCTACGACTTGACCATGGAAGTAGCCGAGATGCCGCAGATGTATCCCGTCCGGTTTGAAGATCTGCCGGCCACCGACGCGCAACTACGGGATTTTCTGAAGCAGAAGGACCCGTTGTTCGCTCCAAAAATTCCGGCCACGAAAAATGAAATTGAGCGTTACGTAAAGTGGATCGGGGAGTTTCTTGCCCAGCAGAATTACCATGAAACGCTTTCGGGTAAAGTTGTTTCGGACAATCCAGGCGAACTGGCGATCCTGTTCCGTCCGGCCAAGCAGCGCGCTTCCGTGGCGCGCGTGAAGTTTACGAACACAGGAGACTTGCCGTCGGGGCTCCTGCAAACGGCGATCTACGGCGTTGCGGTCGGGACGGGTTATACCGAAAAGAATTTCCGGGAATTGCTGGACGCCAGCGTCCGCCCGCTTTATGAAGCGCGCGGGATGATTCGCGTCCAGTTTCCGAAGGTGGAAACTGTGCCGGCGAAGGACGTGGATGGCGTAGAGGTGACGGTTTCGGTGGAGCAGGGGCCCGTTTACAAACTGGGCAAGGTGGTCTTTGCAGGTTCCGACGATTTGACTCCGAAGGAGCTGAATAAGATGACCAACCTGAAACCCGATAAGCCGGTGAACTTCGACGATGTTCGGGCGGGGCAGGACAAGATCGCGCAGGCCCTGCGCCGCGACGGCTACATGCTGGCGAAATCGGAAGTGCATCGCAAGATCAACGACGAAGCGAAGACGGTGGATCTGCGATTCGAAATTATTCCCGGGCCGCAATTCATTTTTCACGAGTTGGCGATCGTCGGGCTCGACATCGAAACGGAGCCTGTGGTTCGCAAATTGTGGGGACTGCGCAACGGCAGGCCGTTCAACGTTGATTATCCGAATCACTTTCTAGAGCGTGTCAAAGAGATGGGAATCTTCGACAATCTCAATAAAACGACAGCCGAGTCCAAGGTGAACCCGAAGGACAACACCGTGGACGTGACACTTTACTTCAACAAGTAGAGTTTCGCCGGCGGCGGACCAAAGTCAATCCGGCCAAAGACGCGGCGAGAAACGCCATAGTGGACGGCTCCGGAACTGCAGTGGCTAGAGCGATGGGATCGATGGGGCCGACTCCTGTGTCGCCTTGGATCAGTAAATCGTAATTAAACAATGTGCCGGCGACGGTAGATACCTCGGCGGTCCAGGCACCCGAATCGCCCCCGGGAACCGTGAAGTCGATGACCGATGACGAGCCGTCGGCCGCGTTTCCATTCGCGATCGCCACGAGATTTCCGTTGGGGTCGTACAGCAACAATTCCGGAAACTGGGAGGAGGGGGTTCCTGCTTTCACGAAAAGGTGAAGGTTGTCGCCGGCATTTGCATCCAGCGCATAAAATCCGGGCTTATTGAGATCGTTCAGCGCACCAAGAACATCGGTGCTGTAGGTAATCACGGAACCAGTGAGCTTCAGATCGTAGTTAAAGAGATTCGTTGCCGGATTCGGAACCGAGGGGCTGCCCACCACTTGCGCGGTCCAGTTGCCGCCGTCGCCGCTCGGAACCGTGAAATCAATAACAGAGGAAGATCCGTTACTCGCATTTCCATTCGCGATGGCCACCAGATTTCCGTTGGGATCATAAAGCAGCAGTTCCGGAAATTGCGTTGATGGATTGGAAGCATCCACGCGAAGACTGATATTTTGTCCATCCGATGCGGCAAACGAGTAGAACTGTTGCGGCTGAGAAGAGGTGACGGCTCCGAGCGCCTCCGAAGCTTGATAAGCCGGGCTCACGGGCTGCGCGGTTGCGAGCGTAAAATTCGGCGGCGCCTGGTGAATGATCAGGTCCGGATTGTTGATCATTGGTTGGGCGGTGCCAAGAGTGTTATTGACTCCGTTGCCGAAGATCACGGTGTCCGCATGCGCGACGGCAAGCGGTACAAGCATGAGTGCGAATGCAAGTCGACGAGGCATTGGTTCTCCTCCGACCTAGTCTATCTTAAGATTGGAGAAATAACCGTCCGTCGTGCTGTCGGCCCAAAGGGCGATGCGGCCTTCCAGTTCCCCGAGCTTCAGATCGTTCACGATCAGGCACGGCTCTTTCGCGTTGTTGACGTAAAGTTGGGCTTTTGATCCGGAGACCACGATTTTGAGCGTGGTCCAGGCGCCGGGTTCCATGTCGGCATAGGATTCATAGACGCCGGGAGCTTCTTTGCGCAGCCGCTCCCAGGGAAAATCCGGGACAGAAATATATTGCGCCGTGTGATTGCGGCGAAGCTGGTCGTCGGCGCGGGCGTTGGTGGGGCGGACGTAAAAGCATTCGAATTTGGCGGCTTGCGGCTGGACGCGGAATGCGACGCCGATGAATCCGCGAGAGGTGGGCGGGGAACCGGCGCGAGGCGATCCAGCGAGATCTACCTGGATGGTTCCGTTTTTGAAGTTCGATCCAGGAAGCAGCGCAAGCATCGAACCGATGTTCTCTTGGCCAGGAATGGGATCCAGCCGCACGGCTCGGCGGCCGCGATAGTTCACAGCTTCCGCTTTGGCGTTGATCAGATCGAGGCCGGCCGCGGAGTCGAGCTTGAACTCAGCGGCATTCGCGGTCAGCACGATTCCGAAAACGGCGAAAGAGACTTTTCGCATAGTTATTGCAGGGCGTACAAGTTTCCATCGGTGCTGCCGACGTAGACGACGCCGTTTGCGATCAGCGGCGATGAGAAAAAGGATCCGACCGTGGATTGCCGTTCTAGGCCATAGGTGGCGGATTCGCGCCAGTTCGTCGCGAAAGCCATTGGACCGTTGAATTTGCGGTCCGGGGTGAGCATCCAAATGGCGTTTTCGCGCGAGGCTTCGGTTTCATAACCCCAAAGCAGTTCGCCGGTGTTGAGGTCTCTCGCTTCGAGGGTTCCGTTCAGGATGCCGAGATACACGATGTCGCCGGCCAGCGCGGGGGACGCAAAAACATACGCTTTCAATTGCTGTTTCACCAGGTCCTTGCCGGTGGCGGCGTCCAGCATGTGGAAGAGGCTGGAATCGGAGGTGGCGAACAGAACTTTTCCCTTCGTGACCAGCGGCGATGTAATCACCCAGCTTCCTTCGTTGTTGAAGCGCCATTTTTCTTTACCCGTTGCGGCATCGATGGCGTAAACGTTCGAATCGCGGCAGCCGACGTAGACAACACCATCGACTACAGTGGGAGAGGACTGGAATCCGACTTGATTGTGAATGTCCGGATCCTGGCCGCCTTGGAAGCGCCACTTTTCCCGGCCGGTGGCGGCGTCGACGGCATAAAGGTAACTATCCCAACTGCCGAAGTAGAGCGTTCCGGAATCGAGGGCGGGCGAGGAATGCACGACGTCGCCTGTCTGGAATTTCCAACGGAGGTCGCCTGAGGCGGCATCCAGCGCGTAGAGATTTCCGTCGCCAGATCCGAAGTAGACGGCGCCGTTCGCGACGACGGGGCTGGATAGAAAGAGATCCCAGGGATCCGCAATGGTTTGATTTTTGGGTTGAAAGCCGTGAATGCCTTTCGCTTCAAAGCGGCGCTCGCCGCCGGTCGAGAATTTCCACCTCAGTCTTCCCGTGGCCGCGTTCAAAGCATAAAACTTGCCGTCATAGCTGGGGAAATAGACCATGTCCCCAGAAATTGCCGGACTCGACGGTACGGGGCCTTGCGTGGTGTATTTCCACTTCTGGAGACCGGTGGAAGCATCGACGGCGTAGAGATTGTTGTCGTCGGATCCGAAGTAGAGAATCCCGCCGGAATAGACGGGAGAAGAAACCACACGGCTGCCGGTGGGGAATTTCCACTTGACGCCTTGCAGCTTGCGCGGGCCTGAGCCGGCATAGATACCGGAGTGGGTGGGGTCACCGCGGAACATGGATTGGGCGTTCAGGAATCCGGCCGCGCTGAGCGCGAGCCATGCGATGCGTGAGAAGGAGAGTGTCATCAGTTCACCGCCAGATGGAGCGTCAGAGGAATTTCGGTGGGGCCCAGCTTGAACTCGCCGTCGATCTCGTTTTTCGCTTTCAGAAAGCGCCCTTCGTAGCTCATGCTCCGTTCGTGCATGTCCACGGTCAGCATTTCGCTGTCTTGCGTGATCAGGTTGACTGGAATAATATTTTCGCGTTTGCCCACCAGGATAAATTGACCGCTCGCCTTTCCGTCGTTCTCATTCTTGAGCTTCATGGTCACGTGGATGGGATTTCCCATGAACGTCATTTCGCCCTTCCAAACCCCTTCCAGCTCTTTTCGAACCGCAGTGCTCACCGCCGGCAATTCTACTTGAGCGGGCCCGACATTTTGCAAGGTGAGCGGCGCGGAGTTGCCGCCCTGTTGGAACTGCCCGCTGAGTGTGCCGGACGAATTCAGGGTTCCATCGAACTTGGGATCGCTCAGGACACCCTTGATGACAAACGAAACTGTGGAATCGCTTACGGCGACCTCGGACAGTGGAGCGCCCTTAATTCCGAGGCCGGGCAGGATGGCGGAACCGATCCATTGGCCGGCGCTCGTTGGCGCGAGGTCGACGATCACGACTATCTCACGAGCCGGGAGATGGACTGTGCCTTCCCAGCGAGCTGACGGTGGCGGCGAGGCAAAGAGGCTCGATACCAGTAGGAAACCGCAAATCTTCGATGTCATCTTAGCCCGGGGTTGATGCAATCCTGCGGCCATGGGGGCATTTCCGACAGTGCGTTGAGATCTGGCGTCTTCAATCAGGCTCGAAAGTATCGAGGAATGTTGCGGTTGTCCATTTCTGGGAAGGGACGTCGCATTCGCAAACATTCTTCTGCTTATCGGCTACTAAGAAAGTTGATCGGATTCTATTCTTTGGACCAGGGCGGCACGACGCCGGTCATGCGGGCATAGGCGACCAGTTGGCCCATGTGCTCATTGGCGTGGACGATAATGCGGAGATACATTCCGTCGACGGTGGCATTTACGTTGTTCACCTTGACTTTTCGCTGCAGATCGTTGGGAGTGACTCTGGCATGCGCGGTTTTGACGGCGTCGAGCGAGCGCTTTAGCCAATCAATGACCTCGGCTTTGGCGGTGACCTTCTTTTCCAGATCGGTTTCCGATTTCAATTCTTGCGGCACTTTGGGTCCGGTAGCCGAGAGCAGGAAGTAATTGGCGAGCGCGATGTGCATGTAGACTTCGCTAACGGATCGAACTCCGGGCGCTGGACGCCAGGTGAATTTTTCGGCGGGCGTGGCTTCGGCGAGCGCGATGAGTTGGCGCGAAACGTGTCCCCACTCGCCGTCGTAGCCTTGCCAGAGGCCTTCGTAATCCGCGGCGTGGAGGGTGGCGGCGAGAAGAGCGGCGAGGAGGAGAGTTTTCATTTTTCTAGCATAGCGGGGCGGGGGGGAGCGTTTCTTGGATGGATGCATCAAATTCGGAGCGGATGAGCTATTCGCTGTGCGGTTTTCGCATTTCCCAGCGACGACAAGAGCGTTGTCGTAAAGGAGAGTGTGCGTGAAACAGTGGATGAGCTTCGCAGGGCTGGCGGTGATTCTGGCTTCGCTGGGTACACTAATCGGAGAGAATCGAGCATTGGCACAGGCTGTGAGGGCCGCTCTGGTCCAAAATGTGGACGAGCCGGGCCGGAACGCTTACAGCGAGAGCGCAAGTTGCTTTGGCAACGGATGTTTTGCGATTTTTTCTGCCGTGCCTGCGGGAAAACGGCTGGTTGTTAAGTTCATCAACGGCGGTGTTGGACTCGGCGGCGTTGCGTTGGATTTCGGCGGGCACCGGGCCGACACGAATGCGCGGGTATTTTTAGCGACGTCATCTCTGATCAACGCGCCGACATTGGCATATTTTGACGCGGGCGAGACGCCCTACGTCATTTCAAATCCCCCGAGCGCGTCGACTGAGGCGACACTTTCCGGGTATTACGTCAACCAGCCTTAGGCGGCGTTTGCATAGTGTTCGCGATTTTGGTTCGTGAAGCTACACACTTAGAACGGTGGCTTCGCTTTGACGACCCAAAGAAATGTGGAAAAACCGGCAAGCCGGAGGCTTTCCCCACTTACTTCCGACTGCGGGCTAGCCAGATGTTGCCGGTGGTTTCGGCCAGGCTGAAGAGCAGACCGTCGTTTGTCACTGACAAGCCAACTTTGCCGGGACTGCCGAGACTTGTCAGCGACTGCTGCGAGTGATGGAAATGATACACGGGGAAGGGACTGCCTGACGGATGCTTCGTTTTCACATCCAGGCGCTGGGCCCAAATACAGCGGAATCCGTCGCGCTCGGATAAGAAATAGACCATTGCGCCGTCCGGCGACCACTTCGCTTCGCGGTCCATGTGCGCGCCATCGGTGATTTGAATCCACTCGCCCACTTGGCCGCCGGCGCAGTTGGCGATGTAGATGGTCCGGCTGGAATCGTTGTCGACCGGACGCGCCTGGAAGGCTACCCACGATCCGTCGGGAGAAAAAGATTCCGGATATAGCGCGAGTCTCTGGTGGCGGATCAGTTCCGTGGTTTTCCCTGTAGTTAAGTCGAGCAATCCCACGCAGTAGGGCGAGCAGGATTTGGCTTCGAACAGCAACTTGGTTCCATCCGGGGAAAAGGCGCGGGGCGGTCCGCCGTTCGGATAGACGCGCTCTTCGCCGCCGAGTGTTGAGACGGTGTGGATCGACCACGAGGGAGTTGCCACTGCATAGGCTACTTTCGCGCCGTCGGGCGTGATCTTGGGCGAGTCGAATTCCGAGGTGCTCGTGGCCAGCATGGTGTCCTTGCCCAGGGCAAAATCCTTGACCCAGATTTCGCGCTTGCCGGAGCGATCGGCTGTGAAGGACAAGCGCTGATTGTTCGAGATGGATGGAAAAACTTCGGTGGAAAGGTCGCGAGTGACGCGAACCAGGTTGCCGGTGGCTTTGCCTAGTTTGACGTCGGCCGGAAGGCGCCAGACGTTTGCGATGGCGGCGGCGCTCGAGAAAACTAAGTTTCCGTTGGATGCCACGGAGGGTCCACCTTCCTGATCCGTTCCGAAGGTCAGGCGGCGCGGCGTCCCGCTGCTTTTGCCCGTTCGAGGAGAGATGGTTGTTTTCCAAAGATTCGTGGTATCGCGACGCGCGGAGAAGTAAACCTGGTTGCCGATCCAGGCGGCGGGTCCGGCGGCGGAAAGATTCTGGCTGGCGAAGAGCGCAAAGGCTCCAGTTTGTACAGGCTCGCCACCATCGACCGGGGAAACCCACCAATCCGGGGCGGAGGATTCGTTGCGCTGTCCCCAGAACAATAGCGATTTTCCGTCGGAGGACCAAACGGCGTCGTGCGCTCCGTAGAAGTTGGGTTGTACCTGCTGCGGTGTGCCTCCAGCAGCGGCGATTACGTAGACTTGCGTACGGACGAAATACGATTCGCCGACCCAATAGACGATGCGCTGGCCGTCGGGCGAAAAGCGCGGGCCGCGGCCTCGTTTGGCGATGAGCTTCAGTTCGCCGCCCAGTACGGCTACGGTGTAAATTCCGCCGCCATCGCGGTCCGAGCGAAAGACAACTTTGGAACCATCGGGAGAGAACGAAGGTTCGCTGTCGTCGGCGGGGTCGGAAGCCAGGCGGACTCGATCGCCGGTGGCGATGTTCTGGACCCAGATGTCGCGGTTTCCGGCTTCGTTCCGGTCGGACGTGTAGGCGACCAGTTTCCCATCCGGTGAGATGGCTGGTTCGGTGGTGGACCCGCTGTCGTAGGTCAACTGCGTGAGGACAAAATCTTCGGGCGCCGTTCGACGCAGGATGAACCAGCCGGCGATCACAGCTATGCCGATTATCACGGCTGCTGAAACGGTCAACTTCCAGGGAAAAGCGGGGGCGTTGGTTGGACTTGTTCCGTTCAGCCTGGGTGAAAAGATTGGGACGAAAGTAGAGCCGAGAGTGATGATGATGGGGTCATCTTTGCCGGGGCCCTCGTAATATTCTTTCAACCTTTCACGAAGGCGGCGCTTTTCGACCCGGACGACAGATTTTTCGCTGGCAGTATATTCCTGTTGATGGAAGACTTTTTCCGCGATTCGGGATTCGCTAAGTCGTTCCGATCTACCCTCTAAAGTCTCCAATACGATAAATTGTAGAAACTTGACCAGGGCGGGGGACAGAGCGCCGCTCGAAACGACGCGATCGAGCTCCCGATAGCGTGAATTCCACCGGAGAAGGGCTTTCCGGAGCCGGGCTTGCCACGAGGGCGCGCTCTCCGAGGGCGGAAGACGAACTGATGGGGGAGCACTCACGCGGGCTTCGCTTTCTACTACTTACCGATGGTAACAGACCCTTAACAGTCTGTGACGGGCAATGTTTCATGCCGTCTTTAACGGCTTCAAAGCATTCGAGGCAAAGGGTTAGTTTTCCGATTCGACGGTGACAAAGTTTAACGTTGCCAACCACCCTTGAGTGGGAAGATACTACCGCACATATAGTCTTGGTCTTTTCAGGTTCCGCATTTTAGCTGCAGGTACGCACACAGAGGGAGGTCTTATGAGAAGGTTTGCTTCGGCAACTTTGTTTTTGGCTATGGCTTGTTGGCTCGCGGTTTCCGCTTGGGGACAACAGGTGACGGCGGCATTTACAGGAAAGGTCACCGATCCATCGGGAGCGCCCATCGCGGGCGCTAAAATTACGGCGACGGACGCCGACCGCGGGACTCCTTGGACCACCACATCCAATAATGATGGCGCATTTAACATTCCGCGCGTCCCGATTGGGACGTATAACATCAAGGTAGAAAAAGAAGGATTCCAGACTGCCACGCAGTCGCGGCTGACGATGGAAATGAACCAGGTGGCTCGCCTGGATTTCCAGTTACAGGTTGGAAGCTTGTCGCAAAGTATCGAAGTGACGGCGGCCGAACCGCTGCTTCAAACGCAGGGCACCGAGCTCGGCCAAACGATCGACGAGCGGACCAATGAGGATCTGCCATTGGCGGCGCGCAACTATGTTCAGTTGACGCTGCTCGCACCGGGCAGCATCAACCCGGATCCCTCTTCCTTCAAGAACGGGCAGACGACGATGAATAGCGGCCGTCCGAACGTGAATGGAAATCGCGAGCAGGCGAACAACTTCATGCTGGATGGCTTGGATAACAACCAGGTCTCGGAAAACGAAGTGGGATACGCGCCGAGCGTGGATGCGATCCAGGAGTTTAACGAGATCACGAGCAATGCTCCGGCTGAATTTGGAAACTTCATGGGCGCGATTATCAGCACCACGCTGAAGTCGGGAAGCAATCAGTTCCACGGCAGCGCTTATGAATTCTTCCGGAATAATGTACTGAACGCGAACGACTGGTCGAATAACTTCAATGGGGCGCCCCGCGCCGCGATCCGGTGGAACAACTTCGGCGGAACGATTGGTGGTCCGATTAAGAAGGACAAGCTGTTCTTCTTTGCGGATTATCAAGGTTCGCGCGACGATACGCCGACCAGCATCCAGACCACGACGGTGTTCACGGCGGCGGAGCGGCAGGGGAACTTCTCGCAGCTGTTGTCGTTAGCGAATCCGATTCAACTTTACAATCCCTTCGCGGTAGGAGCTGACGGCAAGCGAGCGCCGTTTGCCGGAAACATTATCCCGTCGTCGCTGTTCAGTCCGGCGGCCGCAAAGATTCTGACGTCGCAATATTATCCGCTGCCGACCAACGGCAATTTGGTGAACAATTTCCAGTACGCGCAGCGCAGCTACATCAATGGCGACCAGGGCGACATCAAAGTGGATTACAACATCACGGATAAGGACCGATTCTACGCGCGATTCTCGGAGAGCCGGTACGACAATCCGTCGATCAACACCTTCCCGCTGATCTATAACAGTTTTTCCACCACGCCGACCCATACCGGAGTGATGGATTGGACGCGGACCATCAGCCCGTCGCTGGTGAACGAAGCTCGCTTTGGCGTGAATTACGTGTACAACTCCAATGGCGCGGCTTCGAGCACGCTGCAAAACTTTGCACAGACGGCTGGCATTCCCGCGGTTCCCTCGACCTTCCTGCCCAGCATGAACTTCAACGGCGGGAACGCGGCGACCATCGGCAATAGCGATGTTTATCAGCTTTTCGCCGACACCGTAATCCACTACGAGGACACGCTGATCTGGACCAAGGGCAGCCACACGATGCACATTGGGTTCCAGGGCTACCGGTATCGGATCGATACGTTTTATTCGGGCAACAATGGCGAGGCCGGGACGTTCAACTTTAACGGCCAGTACACCACCTCGAGCACGACCACGAAATCCGGCAACGGCAGCGGCATCGCGGAAGCGGATTTTCTGCTGGGCCTGCCTTCGGAAATCCAGGGCGGCGTCAACGGGGGAACCTGGGGACAGCGCTCGAATTCCCTTGCGGCGTTTTTCCAGGACGACTGGCGCGTGACTCCGAACCTGACGGTAAATCTTGGCTTGCGCTGGGAGTTGCACACGCCATGGGACGAAGTGCGGCATCGGCAGGCGAACTTTGACCTGGCATCGGGACAAGAGTATTTGTCGGGACAGAGCTGCCCGTACAACAATTGCAACGCGCTATACAACCAGTACAACGGCATCACCAACTTCCAGCCGCGCATTGGCGTGGCCTGGACACCCATGCGGAAGTTCGTGGTACGCGCCGGATATACGATGTCGAATTACCTGGAAGGCACCGGCACGAATTTGCGTCTGCCGATCAATCCGCCGTTCGCGCATGAGAACGACAATCAGTACACCAACTCCGACATCTACGGCGTGAAGCCGGGGTCCACGCTGGATCAGGGCTTCCTGCCGTTCAATACGGCGGGCAATTCGCTGGCGGGCGCGACGCTGCGCGTTTGGGATCCGAATGTGCGGCCGGCGGTTTCGAATCAGTGGAACTTCAGTTTGCAATATGAGATCAACAACACCACAACATTTCAAGCGAGCTACGTGGGACAGCGCGCGACTCACTTGATGGTTCCGATGCCGTACTTCCAGAGTGTTTTGAATCCGGATGGAACGGTGTCGCCCACGCGTTTCCTGGCCGGGAATCCAACGCTGCTCAACGAAATCGGACAGATTTCGGGAACGGCTTCGGTGGGTAACCAGGATTATGAAGGGCTGCAGTTGGTGGCCAAGAAGCGGTTGGGCAGCGGTTTGGAATATTCAGTCGCTTATACGTTCTCGAAGTGCATGACGAATAACATGGGCTACTACGGGCAGGGCGGCCAGGCAGGGCAAAGCAACTGGTATTACCAGAACATCTATGATGCGGCCGCCGAGTGGGGTCCGTGCGATTATGATGCCAAATCGAACTTCGTGGGCAACGTCGTCTACGACATTCCGTTCGGGCGCGGGCGCACCTATGGCAGCAACATGAACAAGGCGCTGGATGCGGTAGCCGGCGGTTGGACCATCGCCAGCATCGTCAGCCTGCACACCGGCTTCCCGCTGACCATTTCGGCCAACGATGCGTCGAACACAGGATCGCGCGGTCCACGCGCGGATTGCTTGTCGCCGGTGGATATTCTGGGCAGGCAGCAATCCTCGCTGGGACTCGGTTATCAGTGGTTTGATCCGAGCGCCTTTGCGCAGCCTGCCAATGGTACGTTTGGGAGCTGCGGAGTGGGTACGGTGCGAGGACCTGGTTTAGCTACGGTGGACCTCAACATTTCGAAGACGTTCAAGATCACCGAGCGGCACAGCTTCGATTTGCGCGGGGAGTTCATCAACGCGTTCAATCATCCGATTCTGAATGCGCCGAATACCAGCGTGGGGTCGACCTTGGGCTTGCTCAATAGTTCGAATTTCCTGAGCGGGCGCGAGGTGCAGTTGGCGTTTAAGTATCACTTTTAGTTGAAAAACCCAAACCGAACCGCGACCGCGAGGGAGCGCTGCCAGGGCTGAGGATTCGTGGTTGCGCTCCCTTGCGGTCGCGGTTCGGTTTGTTGGTTCGTACAATTGAATGGTGAGATGGTTTTTTTGGCTCGCCGCGCTTGCATCCGCTGCATTTGCGCAGACCCCTTCCCCTGAGCAACTCGCGGAGTCCGGGCATTGCCGCGAAGCGCTTCCTCTGCTCAAGACCGCGATCTCGCACGCTACCATTCCCGAGAGCAAGAAGCGCTTGGGGCTGGATGGTGTGCATTGCGCATTGTCGGTGCACGATTTGGATGGAGCGGCCAATTTTCTGCGCGGGCTGAGTAGTGCTTTTCCGAACGATCCCGAGGTTCTTTATTTGATGGTGCGGGTGTATTCCGACATGTCGATTCGGGCGTCGCAGAAGTTGATGGTTTCGGCGCCGGGGTCGTATCAGGTGCGGTTGTTGAACGGGGAAGCTTTGGAAGCGCAGGGCAAGTGGGACGAGGCGGTGGCGGAGTATCGCGAGGTGTTGAAGCGGAATCCGGAACTGCCGGGGATCCACAATCGCATCGGGCGGTTGATTCTGGCGGGTCCGAAAACGGACGAGAACAAGAAAGCGGCGCAGGCGGAGTTCGAGGCGGAGATCAAGATCGATCCGTCGAACGCAAGCGCTGAATATATTTTGGGTGAGTTGGCGCGGCAGGATCAGGAGATTCCGGCTGCCATCGAGCACTTCGAGAAGGCGGCGAAGCTAGACGCCGGTTTCGCGGATGCGTTTATCGGGCTGGGACGGTCGATGCTGGAAGATGGCCGTAACGCGGAAGCGTTGAAGCCTTTGCAGACGGCGGAGAAGCTGCGGCCGGACAATCCGGCGGTGCATTTTTATCTGAGCACGGCATATCGGCGTACGGGGCATCCGGAAGAGGCGCAGCGTGAGCTGGCGCTACAGGAACAAGCTACGGAAAAAGTCCGGCAGATGAAGCAGGAGATCGAGACGGGCAAGCACTGATCAGGATTTGGGTTCGGTGATGGTGATGTAGCGATCCACAGGCGGACTTGTGACTCGCTGGGTTTTGCCGCTGGGGAGCGGCCATTTGATTTCGAGCCAATCGATCTTCGATGCCGCGCCCAATCCGAGCACTTCGCGTGGATCGTGCGAGGATAGATAGCTGCCTCCGCTGTTTTTGAGGCGGCTCCGAGTCACTCCGCCGGCGGACCATGTGAGGCGGGCGCCGATGGCGTCGCGATTGCAGTTCGTTCCGACGAGCTTTACGCCGAGCCAATGATTGCCGGATGCGCAGCGATTGTGGAGCAGCACGGGTGCGCCGCCGTTGACACCGATCAGGACGTCAACAAGGCCGTCGTTGTCGAAATCGCCGACGGCGAGTCCGCGGGCGGCCAGCGGTTTGGTGAAGGCGGGTCCGGCGTCGGGCGTGACGTTGTGCAGCAAGCCTTGCTGCTGATGATAGAGCAGCAGCGGTTCTCTATATTTGACGCGCGCGTAGTTTTGCTCGATGCTGTCGTCGGGGTGGCCGTTGGCGAGGATTAGATCAACCAGTCCGTCGTTGTCGTAATCGAAAAACTTCAAGCCCCAGCCGCTGAGCATGCGCGTATCCTGCGCGATGCCGTGCTTGTGGGCGGCGTCAAAGAAGGTTTCGTTCTTGTTGTTGGTGTAGAGCGAGAACATTTCGTCGTTGATGTTTGAGACGAACAGGTCTTCGAAGCCGTCGCCGTTGATATCGGCCGCATCCACGCCCATGCCGGACCTGGCGCGTCCGCTTTCGCTGTAAGCAACTTCGGCGGCGAGCGCAATATCCTCCCACTTGTTGTTACCGCGATTCACGAAGAGAAAATCCTGGACGGTGTCGTTGGCGACGAACAGGTCCATGCGGCCGTCGTTATTGATATCAGTGGCGACCACGCCGAGGCCCTTTCCCAGGGCGCGCTCGATGGCGGTGCCGCGCGTGACGTCGGTGAATGTTCCGTCACCGTTATTGTGGAACAAGAAGCTGTGGGTGGGTTTGAAGAGGCGCGGGATGCAGTAGTAATGCTGGCCGAATTTGTTGACGCCGCAGGAAGGGCGGTCGGTGTAATCGACGAAGCTGCACACGAAGAGATCGAGGCGGCCGTCGTTATCGTAATCGAACCAGACGGCGCTGGTGGTCCAGCCGGAGATTCCGAGACCGGATTTCTCTGTGACGTCGGTGAAGGTGCCGTTGCCGTCGTTGTGATAAAGGATGGAGCGGCCGTAGGCGGTGACGAAGAGATCCGGAAAACCATCGTTGTCGTAATCCGCGGCGGCGACGCCCATGCCGAAATTCGTGCCTGCGGCAACACCGGCTTTTTCGGTTACATCGGTGAATGTTCCGTCGCGATTATTTTTATAGAGCGCGTTGCGGAGCGGCTGTTTCGGGGAATAGAAATCGGATGGGCCGCTGTTGACGAGGTAGATGTCCATCCAGCCATCGTTGTCGTAGTCGAGGAAGGCGCAGCCGGGGCCGAGGCTTTCCGGGAGGTAGCGTTCGGGGGAGAGGGCGTTTTCGTGGGTCCAGGCGATGCCGCTCGTGGCGGGCGGGACTTCTTCGAATATGGGTGCTCGGGAGGCGGCGCGGAGCGGGCTAAGGGCGGCGGCCGCCAGGAAGGCTCTGCGGGAAAAACCAAGGTTCAAAGCTCAGTATAGTGGTTGCGCTCCCTTGCGGTCGCGGTTCGGGTAAGACTACGGGGAAAAGCGATAACCGACGCCGCGGATGGTGTAAATGTGGCGCGGATTTTGCGGCTGGTCTTCCAGCTTTTGACGGAGCCACGCTACGTGGACGTCGATGGTGCGGGAGGAAACGCCCGGTTGATAATCCCACACGGTTTGCAACAGGTCGTTGCGCGAAACCACCGTTCCGCGATGGTCGATGAGGTAGCGCAGAAGATCCAGCTCTTTGCCTGCGAGGTTGATGCGCTTGCCGCGCTTGGCTACGTCGCCTTTTTCGAAGTCCACTTCCACTTCGCCGAAGCGGAAGCGGGAGACGCGCACGGGCGCCTGTTTATCCGAGCGGCGCAGCAAGGCTTCGATGCGGGCCAGCAACTCCGGCGGTTCGAACGGTTTCGCGAGATAATCGTCGGCGCCGAGTTTTAATCCGGCGACACGATCCGCCAGTTGTGTTTTGGCGGTCAGCATCAGGACTATGACGTGATTGCCGCTCGCACGAAGTTCGCGGCAAACTTGCAGGCCGTCTTTGCCGGGAAGCATAACATCGAGGATCACCAGGTCGAAATGATGGCTTTGGGCTTTCTCCAAGCCACTGGGACCATCCATCGCGGTTTCGACCAGGTAGCCTTGGTCGATCAGCAGATCGGTAAGGGTGAGAACCAGGCTGGGCTCATCCTCAATCAGCAGAATGCGCATAGGGCGCCTCCTTATCGGTGATCATGCTGGGGAGGCGGACGATGAATTCCGTTCCGTGCGACTCTTCGCTTTTCACTTGAATGCTTCCATGATGGGCTTCCACCACGCGCTTCACCAGATTCAAGCCGAGGCCGGTGCCGTGCACTTGATTGCGAACGGCCCAGCGGCCGCGAAAGAACGGCTCAAAGATGTGCTCGCGCTCATCGCCCGGGATGCCGGGGCCGCGATCTTGCACCCGGACTTCCACCATTTCCCGATCGTTTTCGCGCGCCGTGGACGCCTCCACGCCCACCCACTTGCTCTCGCTCGATCCATATTTCGCGGCGTTGCTCAACAGATTCTGGATGGCTTGCTTGAGAGCGGCGCGGTCGCCGAGCACCGGCGGCAGCGATGCCTCGACGCTTTGGTGTAGCACGCAGCCTTGCTGTTCGAATACGGCTTGAACGGATTGCGCGGCGTCGGCGATCACTTGAGAGACCGACACAGCCTCATGCTCCCGGACAGCGAGTCCGGCGTTGGCGCTGGCGAATTGCAGGACTTGCTCGACGAGATCCTTGAGCCGGCCGCTTTCCTTCTGGATGACGGCGCCGTAACGTTCAACTTGGCGGGGCTGATTCGCGACCGATCCTTGCAGATTGTAGGCGGCGGTGTGGATGACGGTGAGCGGAGTGCGCAGCTCATGCGACACGTTCGCGACGAATTCCAGCTGCAGTTCGGCGAGTTTCTGTGCGCGGCGAGTGAAGCGGATGAGCGCGGCGATGGTTGCGAGCATCAATAGAAGAATCCCGAACGTGACCAGAAGATTGACCCAGCGTGCGCGATTGACCACGGCTTCGAGCGATCCGGCACGATTGCGCACGTAAATCTGCCAACGGCTGGGGAGCGAGGGGCCGCCGTGGGCGACCGGAGGCGTTCCGGGAGCGACACCGGGCCTTCCGGCGTGCTCTTGCCGGCCCCGGCCGCCTTCCATGAACGGGCCGGAGGCGGCATGGAAGAGTCCAATGGACGCATCGGCGTTGCGGGTCAGATCGACGGCGTCAGAGCGATAAACGATGGAACCGGGCTTGGCGGAGTCGACCACTTCGACTTGGTAATCGCCGGTCTCACTGCTTCCGAGATGCCTTTGGATCACAGCGGGCAACGTCACATCGCGCAGGTATGTGGGATCGAGTTCGAAGATCAGCCAGGCTGTTTCGCGGCGGCCGAAAGCTGACAGGTGAGGATTGCCCCAGACTGGCACTTCGAACACGGGGACATCCGAACCGGTGTCCGCGTGGTGATCGAAACGAGCTTGCGGCGAGAGGCGGCGTTCCAAGCGCGCGCGCAAGGCTGTCCACTCGGCAGGCCAATCGGCGGACTCTAAAGCGCCGTCAGCGGGATTGAGTTTTCGGAGACGAACGGTTTCTTTGTCAGGGACGGCAAGTCCAATCACCCGAAAAACGTGGACGTCTTGTCCTGACAATTTCAGCCTTCGCCAGTTCGCTTTCAGGGCGGACTCAGCGGCGGCAGCGTCGGGAGTGCCATCGGGTGGCAGCAGGACCTGGCACGCTCGCAGGATTTGCAAATCGAAATCGCGGCTCAACGCGTTCAGATTGTTTTGCAGACCAGCTCGAAGGCGTTCGCGCGCGGCCACGCTCACCTGGCTGATCAGTCGATACTGCAGCGCGCCCAACAGGACGCAAAACAGCAGAAGCGCGCCCATGAGCGACCAGGACAAGATTGAGCGGCGCTGATTCTTTTCCATGAAGGTTTGGTGGCCTGCTTTCAGGATAAGCCCGGAAAGTGCCTCTGCAATGAACTGATGTGTCCCGTGAAGGAAAAGGCGAGTAAAGTTTTGTTAAGTTGCGGGATCTACGATCCTTGGCGGCCTGGGGGCGGACCCCCTGGGCCGAATCCGCGGACTGGCCGGGGCGTGGCGTCCAGGGCGAGGGCGAGCGGCCGGGTAGGGAAGATGGGCGGCAAATCGCAGGGATGCTACTCTTGGCTTAGGTGGACGTTCCACGTTCGATCGAGCGCATTGAGCCGCTGCCGGCGACTGCGCTGGCGCTGTTAAACCGAATCCCTCCGCGGGCTAGCGAGGCAGACCAACTCAAGATTCTGTTCGATCCAGAACCGCTCCTGCTGAACTCAATCGGCCGGGTTGCCGTGGCATCCGGGAAATTCGATGCCGGCGAACCACCTGTGTTCGGGACGCTGCTCCAAAGATTGGGCGCGGCGAAATTGTTTGAGATCGCTATTACGCTGCTGGTCCGGAGATACCTGCAGCGCGCGCTGAGCGTGGCGGAGGACGAACGTTATTGGCGATACACGCTGGCCTGCGCGGTCTGCTGCGAAGAAATCGCGCAACCGGGAGAAGACAGCCGGTTGATCGCTTACGTCGCCGGATTGCTGCACGACATCGGACGCCTGGCTTTGATCGCCGCCTATCCGGTGAAGTACGGAAATCTGATGACCTTGATCGACCGGATGTTCCGCGAGAACCCGTTCTTCGACTTGCTTTCGCACGAGAAGTTGCTGTTCGGGATGGACCATTTCGCGGCCGGCACCTGGCTCGCCACGAATTGGCAACTGCCTCTCTGGCTGCGCGCCATTACGGGAAAGTTCAGCGACGCATCCGCAGGCGAATACCGGCCGTTAGTGGTGACCATCCGATCGGGCACTCGCATGGCACATTCGCTGGGATTCGGATATCTGGAATCGGCGCCGCGCGTCGAGATCCGGGACATCCTGGGGCAGCTGCCGGCCGCCTGGGAACGATGGCAGTCGATCGACCAGTGGAAACTGGGGCAAGAGCATATGCGCAGCAAGATTGAAACGAAGCTGGGCTTGTATGCCGGACCGATTTCGGAATCCGATTGATAAGGCAAACCCTTAGTTCCACCCACCCCATTTGCGGGTATTGATTGCGCTCGCCGCTCGTATATAGTTGGCGGCGCGGCATGCCGATTAGAGGCTTACCACTAAGGAGAATCGGCTAGGAATGTTTCCCATTATAGGCATAGTGGTTGTGCTGGCCTGTATCGCGGGTGGTTACCTGATGGAAAAAGGTAACTTCCTTGTGCTCATGCAGCCTGCCGAACTGCTCATCATTCTCGGAGCGGCCATTGGGACCGTATTCATTGGAAATCCGCCACATCTGTTAAAGGCCATCATCACGAGTCTGCTCGGGGTGTTTAAAGGCAGCAAATACACATCCGCGTTTTATCTGGACACGCTGCGCTTCCTCAACGACTTCTTCGCCACTTCGCGCAAGAACGGATTGACCGCGCTGGAGAAGGATCTGGATGAGCCGGCCAACAGCGAGCTGTTCAAGCGGCATCCCACGTTTGCCGCGAATCATCACGCGATGCATTTCTTCTGCGACACGATGCGCACGTTTCTAGCGGGGGGCGTGGATGTGCACGACTTGGATCAGGTCATGGAGACGGATCTCGAAATCCACCACAAGCAGAGCAAATTGCCGGCAGGCGCGATCAATACGATGGCGGACAGTCTGCCGGGCTTGGGCATCGTCGCGGCGGTTCTGGGCGTGGTGATCACGATGGGTTCGCTCGGTGGTCCACCGGAAGAGATCGGACATAAAGTGGCTGCGGCGCTGGTCGGAACATTCCTCGGCATTCTGTTGTGCTACGGATTCCTGGGTCCGATCGCGGCGAATATCAAGAAGCAGACCGACACCGAAGGCGACTACTTCACCTGCCTGCGCATGGGATTGCTGGCATATATGAAAGGCGTTTCACCGATTCTGGCGCTGGAAGCGGCGCGGCGCGCCATTCCACATTACGTTCGTCCGACATTTCTTGAGATGGATGCCGCGTGCCGCAAAGCTCCGGCGGCCGTCAAAGAGGCGGCGTGAGCGCCAAGGGCCAACAGCCGCGCATCATTATCGTCAAGAAGCATGTGGGCGGCCATGACGATGAGCATGGCGGTGCCTGGAAGGTGGCTTACGCCGATTTCGTGACCGCCATGATGGCGCTGTTTATCGTTTTGTGGCTTCTGAGCGCCAGCGAAAAAGTGCAGAAGGCTGTCGGTGGATATTTCCAGGATCCGACGGGAAAAGGTCGTCAAACCGGTTCCACGTCGGCCGGCGTGGGCGAGACGCTGACCATCAACAAGACCCAACTGCAGCAGCTGAAGGAGAAGCTGCAGCAGGCCATGAAGCAGATTCCCGCATTTCAAAACATGGCGAAGCAGATCCGGATGACCAT
>Ga0070734_10002498_pt1 | contig 22075 bp, 16 predicted proteins | sample Coa_R1_8_FD_66444 | JGI IMG/M metagenome (GOLD analysis project Ga0070734, IMG submission 66444) | Surface soil microbial communities from Centralia Pennsylvania, which are recovering from an underground coalmine fire - Coalmine... | ecosystem: Environmental > Terrestrial > Soil > Unclassified ...
TGGGTTTGCGTTTCTCCAGAAATGCTGTGATGCCTTCTTTGAAGTCGGCGGTCTGCCGTATGCCGGCGTTGCCCTGCACCGCTTGTTTTACCTGGCGATCCAGTTGCTCGCGAGTATAGCTGGAAAGCAGCTTCTTGGTGGCCTGCAATGACGCAGGACTGTTCTCCAGCAACTGCGAGGCAAGCTCCTGCGCTCTCGGCATCAATCGTTCTGGCGCAACGATTTCATTCACCAGGCCGAGCCTCAGTGCTTCTTCGGCGTCAAAGATCCGGCCCGTGAGCAGCAGGTCGCGTGCGCGTTTCTCGCCGATGTTGGCGATCAGAAAGCTTGAAACAATCGCCGGCACAAAACCTATGCGAACTTCCGTGTATCCAAACTTAGCTTCCGGGACAGCCAAAGTGAAATCGCACAACGTCGCGAGTCCTGTTCCTCCGGCGATGGCAGGCCCATTCACGGCGGCAATCGTCGGCTTGGGAAAGTCATATAGCGTGCGAAAGAGCGACGCCATGGTTTCGGAATCCTGGACGTTCTGCTCGTGTGTGCGTCCGGTGAGCTGCTTGAGGTTGTCCAAGTCCATTCCGGAGCAGAACGCTTTGCCTGCGCCGGTGAGGATGACGATCTGCGCTGCCGAATCCGCCGCCTGCTTCAATGCCGCGATCAGGTCATCGATCAACTCATAACTAATCGCGTTGCGCTTCTCCGCGCGATTGAGGGTGATGGTTGCTATGCCCTGGGTTTCAGAGTACCGGACTGTGCGCTCTCCCATGCTAGGATGCTCCTGCATCTGCTGTTTGCACGTGGATTTTTACCCGGTCCACAGCGTTATAAAGATAGCCACCGGGATTCCACGCTGCTGTTTCAGGCTGCCGGTTCCCACGGCTATCTGTGGCTTGCGACATGATGATATGGTCCCCCGGCTCCGCATCTTTCCAGGTATAACTCCATAATCGCCACGCATAGCGGACAGGATCGCCTTCCAGTTCTGCGGACTTCCAGGTAACTCCAGCATCGGTTGAAATGTCCACTCTGGTAATTTCTGCCGCATCATTCGTCCAGGCCGCGCCGGAAATGCGGAGGGGCCCTGCCTTGACGGTTGTGCCATTGACCGGCGCCACAATGATCGACTTGGTGTTTAGCTTTGTGAGAGCACGGGTATCATCGTGGCTGATCGAAGTCCCTGGCGAAACAGGTTGCCGCGGAATTCGATATGCATTCTTCATAAACTCGCCATCAAATTCCTTATCGATGACTCTGATTTCGGTGAGCCATTTGCACCAGCTCGCGCCAATCCATCCTGGAACGATGGCGCGCGCGGGAGCTCCGTGATATTTGGTTAATGGCGCGTGATTCATGTGCGTCGCCACAAGCGTATCTTCATCGAGCGCTTTTTCAATGGGAATGCTGCGGATAAATGGCGGCGTCTGGGGTGAAGCTTCCTCCAGGCCACGGAACATCACGTGCTTGCCGGCGGCTTTCAGGCCGACGCGCAGCAACAGGTCGCGTAAACGCACGCCGCTGAAATGAGCGTTTCCTGCAGCGCCCCGCTGCCATTGCGTTCCCGGCGTCTCTGGACGATAAAAGGCCCGCCCATTGCCGGCACATTCCAGTACTGCCGTGATCGAGTGTGGCGCAAATCGGGTCAAATCAGAAAAACTCAGCGAGCCTGGCTGCTCTACCTCGCCGGTTACCGTCAATCGCCATTCTGCGCCCGGTAAAATTGCAGGTTGGTCCAGATGATTGCGCACAAAAAAATGTGAAACCGGCGTGATTCGCAATTGCAGTAATTCAACGGGCATTTCCAATTCCAGGCTCGAGGAAGGATGATGAATCATCTCTTCTTTGCCGGGAAGAGCTGGTGAAGCTGCTGATGGCTGCGCAGTTTTGCCCTCCGGTGAAAATGATCGTTTCATTCCAGTTCCTTTCATACGGCTGATAAGGGACTTAGCGCCCGGGCCCTTCACATCAGCACCGTGTGCTTCCTCGCAATGTCCGCGGACATCTGTATTACTGCGTCCAGCGGCTTCTTAAGCGAGACATCAGCGCCGCGTTCCTTGAGCGCCTGCACTGCAATCTCCGTCGGAATGTTGCCGATCATTTCATCCTGGGCAAACGGGCAGCCGCCGAGTCCGCCGATAGCAGAATCAAACCGGCGGCACCCGGCATCATACGCCGCAATGATTTTTTCGGCCGCGCCAGCTTTCGTGCTGTGCAGGTGCGCGCCGATCTCAAGATAATCGTAAGCCTGATTGACGGCCGCGATCAGCTCTTTCACCTGCGCCGGCGTCGAAAGGCCAACCGTATCGGCCAGGGAAATCTGCGTGATGTTCATGTCGGCCAGAATGCCCACGGCTTCAATCACTTCTTCGGCGTTCCAAAGATCGCCGTAGGGATTGCCAAACGCCATGGATATGTACGCAACAACGTTCAGGCCCGCGGCGTCGGCCTTCAGCTTGATCTGCTCCAGTTCATCGGCTGCAGCTTCCAGCGTCTGGTGCTGGTTGCGTTCAAGAAATGTCGGTGAAACAGAATAAGGGAATCCGAGCGTCTGCACGGCTTCCGTCGCGATGGCGCGCTCCGCGCCTTTTTGGTTCACCACAATGCCAATAATCTCCACGTCATCCGGCGGATCAAGCTCTTTCAGGACTGCTTCTGAATCCGCCATCTGGGGAATGGCTTTGGGCGATACAAATGACACAGCATCAATATGCTTGAAGCCCGCCCCAATCAGCGCGCGCAGGTACTGGACCTTGACGGCCGTGGGAATCTGGTCCTTGAGGCCTTGCCAGGCATCGCGGGGGCATTCGATGAGCTTGATCTCATTCGACATAAAAACTTCTCATTCACCGCGGAGGCGCGGAGTTCTTTCTGAAATCTCGAGCGCAGCGAGAGATCCCTATAATCACGAACACCTTAATGTCGACCATCACATCATAGATAAGGTAGGGTTCCCTCGCTTCGCTCGGGATTGCACAAAACCTAAGTTTGCAAAACTCCAACCTTAAACTCCTTCACCTCCGGATTTAAACTCGCCGCCTCCAGCGCCGTGATCAGTGCTTGGCGCGTTTCCATGGGGTCAATGATTTTGTCGATCCACAGCCTTGCCGCGCCGTAGCGCGGATCGGTCTGGTGGTCGTAGGTCGCTTTGGTCGTGTCGAATAGTTCTTTTCGCTCGGCATCGCTCAGCTTTTTGCCGCCGCGTTCAAGCTGTTTGATCTTGATCTCCACCAGAGTGCCCGCGGCCGCCGCGCCGCTCATCACCGCATAACGCGCTGATGGCCAGGCAAAGACAAATCGCGGATCATAGGCTTTGCCGCACATAGCATAGTGCCCGGCGCCAAATGACCCGCCCACAATGACCGCAATTTTCGGCACCACGGAATTCGCCACGGCATTCACCATCTTTGCTCCGGCTTTGATGATGCCGCTCCATTCGGCGTCGCGGCCCACCATAAAGCCGTTCACATCATGCAGAAAAATCAGCGGCACCAGGTTCTGGTTGCAATCCATTATGAAGCGCGCGGCTTTCTCAGCGCTTTCGGTATAGATCACTCGGCCAAACTCCACGCGCTTTGCGCCCGACGAGGGATCAGTCTGCTGCGCCGGCGATGCCTGATTGGCGACGATGCCCACGGCAAAGCCGCCGATGCGCGCCAGCCCGCAAATCACGGTCTTGCCGTACTCGGCCTTGTATTCGTCGAACTTAGCGCCATCCACGATCCGCGCAATAATTTCTTTCATGTCATAGGGACGCATGCCATCGGCTTCAAAGATGCCGTAGATTTCTTCCGCCGCGTACGCCGCAGGTTCGGCCTTGATGCGGTTAAACGGCGCGCCAGGTTTATGACCGAGCTTGCTCACGACCGAGCGTATGCGCTCCAGGCAAATGTGATCGTTGGGCTCGCGATAGTCGATTGTGCCCGCGATCTGCGCGTGCATTTCTGCCCCGCCCAGTTCTTCCGCCGAATACTTGGCGCCGATCGCGGCCTGCACCAGCGCCGGTCCAGCCAGAAATAGCCCGCTGCCTTCGGTCATTAATATGGTGTCACACATCACCGGCAGGTACGCGCCACCGGCTACGCACATGCCCATGATGGCAGTAATCTGCGGGATTCCCATGGCGGACATCACAGCGTTGTTGCGGAAGACGCGGCCAAAATCGTCCGTATCCGGAAAGACATCTTCCTGCAGCGGCAGAAACACTCCGGCAGAGTCGACCAGATAGATCGTCGGAATATGATTTTCAATTGCGATGTTCTGCGCCCGAATCACCTTCTTGGCCGTCATGGGGAAGAAAGCTCCGGCTTTGACCGTGGCATCGTTCACGATCAACATGAACAACCGTCCATGCACGCGTCCCAGGCCGGTGACCACACCCGCCGAAGGCGCGCCGCCCCACTCTTCATACATTTCATAAGCGGCGTAGAGTCCAAGTTCGAAAAACTCCGTGTCACGGTCGATCAGCAGGTTGATGCGCTCACGCGCGGTCAGGCGCTTCTTGTTGTGCTGCGATTCGATGGCTTTTTCACCGCCGCCGAGGCGAATTTTCTCTTCCTCATTGCGAACAGCCGCCACCAGTTCCGCCATGGCGCGCATGTTCTTTTCAAAGCGGGTGGAAGTAGCGTCGATTTTTGTGGGGAGCTTGGGTATCTGATCGGCCATAGAAGTTGGGCAAACTATTTAGATTAAATGAGGGGAGAAAGAGCGCGCAAACGAACAGGCAAAACCTTCTGGGAAATGGTTAGCCAGCGACTTCGGCGTCGCTACCGAACCCTCGCAGATAGTTTCGCCATTCCAATTGATCATTTGGATCAAAATACTTTTTCTCATTCTTCGTCATCACGATATCGTACAGGTGTTTTTGAACCAGGAGCTTCGTTTCCTGGCAGTCCCCAGTGCCTGTCGATTTAACGAGCGTATGTCCTTTTTGCTTGATCCAGAACTCCCATAGCCCGTCATTGCTCTTATAGAGCGTGATTTGGTACGTCCCAACTTCGGCGACTTGCATCCGCATACTCATACGATCATGTCCCGCGTGTGTTGCCGTAAACCCGAAGCCATTTCGAATCTAGCGCACTTCGGACCGAATCATCTGCGATCTTATCCACCAGGCCGATACTCAACGCCTCGTCCGCCTTGACCATCTCGGCCAGCAGAAACATCTGCAGCGCCTTGGCTTTGCCGATTAATCGCGGCAGCCGTTGCGTACCGCCCCAGCCGGTCATCACTCCCAGGCTTGCGCCGCGATGTCCAAAGACAGCGCTTGGCGCAGCAATGCGATGGTCACAAGCCAGCGCCAGGTCCATGCCTCCGCCCATGCAGTAGCCTCGGATCGCGGCAATTACAGGCAAGGGAAACTGGTCGATGGCCATCATGAGCGCCTGACCCTCGCGTGAAAACTCAAAGGCTTGCGGGGCAGTAAGCTGGGAAAGTTCATTTAGGTCAGCTCCGGCGGAAAAGAATTTGTCATTGCCGGTGATGATGAGGCACCTGAGATTGCCGCTTTCCGCTTCGGTGCTCAACTCTTGGATGGCGCTGTGTAGGGACCTGATACACGCCATCCCCAGCTTGTTGACGCCATTGGACGAGACAAGTTGCAGCACAGCGCAATCATGGGAGCGCTCCAAAACAAAATAGTCGGTGCTCTTTGGCCTTGCGATGTCTCCGTGCATCATGGCGTTAGAGAGGAGGGATCAGTAAAAGTCGCTGCAGCTCAGGAAGAAGCCGCAGGTCTTGCATACCATTTTGCAGCGTGAATCGCGCATCTGCGTGCCGCAATTGGGGCAATAGCTGGAGAGATCGGGTTTCCGGGTGGGCTGGGCCTCAACTTGCCCGGGCGACTGAGAGTCTGGTTGCTGTTGCTCGCTCATCATCCCGCAGTGTAAACCCTTTCGGGGGCGGATGCACCGTTAAGCGCTCTGTGCATTCTCCAATCCCAAGCGCAGCGATGATCCCTATCGCAACGAAGATTTGATTGACAACCACCGTAAACGAGTTTCGTAGATCATGTTCGATGGCCGGTGCTTGCGTGCCATCCGGCTCGTCCTGAAAAGCATGGTTACTATAGGGCCCCCTCGCTGCGCTTCGGGGTTTCAGTAGCCTTGCAACAGCTATGGCACTGAATACATCTCACCATCGCAGGTTTCTCATCCTGCGCAAGGACCCTTGGACGAGTGAAAATAACTGTTTTTGGCCTGACACTTTCCTCCTCGTGGGGCAACGGGCATGCTACGCCTTATCGCGCCATTATCCGGGCGCTTGATCGGCTGGGCCACGAAGTACATTTCTTTGAGAAAGACGTTCCCTACTACAGATCTCGCCGCGATTTTGATTCATGCAATTACTGCGAGCTCACTCTGTATCCAGACTGGGCAGCCGTGCGCGACCGGGCACTCTCAGCCGCCGCAGATTCTGACGTGGTGATTACCGCGAGCTTTCTGCCGGAAGGCCGCCGCATCAACGACGAAATATTGGATCTGGGCCGCCCTCTTCGTGTCTTTTACGATCTGGACACCCCTGTGACGCTGAACAGCCTGCGCCACAGCGAGGTCGAGTATCTGGACGCGGCGCAGATCCCAGCGTTTGATCTCGTGCTTTCCTTTACCGGCGGAAAAGTTCTGTCAACGCTGGAGGATGACTATCGCGCCTGCATGGTGAGGCCGCTTTATGGCTGCGTCGATCCGGATGATTACCAACGCGTAGCGCCGGTCGGGAAATTCCAATGCGACCTGAGCTACATGGGGACATATTCAGCCGACCGCCAAGCCAAAGTAGACGCGCTGTTGTTGGAGCCTTCACGCCGCCATCCTGAAAAACTGTTTCTGCTCGCCGGGTCGTTGTATCCGTGGAACTGGGAATGGCCGGAAAACGTCCGCCGCATGGAACATGTCGCCCCGGCCGATCATTCATGCTTTTATTCGTCTTCGCGGCTCACGCTGAACATTACGCGCGGTGAGATGGCGGCCAACGGTTGGTGCCCTTCCGGACGCTTTTTTGAAGCTGCCGCCTGCGGCACGCCCCTGATTACGGATGCCTGGGAAGGACTGGATTCATTCTTCGATCTGCACAGCGAGCTTCGCGTGGTGGCCAGCGCGGAAGACGTTGAAGCTGCTCTCGCATCCCAAGACGACGAGCTGCGAACCATGGCTCATCGTGCAAGGCAGCGCACGCTCGATGAACATACCGGAAATGTCCGCGCACGCCAACTTCTGGAATATATCCAGGAAACGCGGTCTGGCGCGAACGTCCCTATGAAGAAAGAGGTAGCCCAATGATCGGAATCATACCTGCCGCCGGCGCGGGGGAACGCATTCAGCCGCTCGGCTGCTCTAAGGAACTGTTGCCCGTGGGTTCGCGAATGGTCGGCGGCGTGGAACGCCCCAAGGCGGTATCAGAATATCTGGTGGAGCGGATGATTTCCGCCGGAGCCAGCCAGATTTGCATGATCATATCTGCGGAAAAGACAGACATTGTGAAGTATTACGCTGAGCGCGACTACGCCGCGGAAATCTTCTATGTAGTGCAGCAGCAACCGCTGGGGCTCTGCGACGCGCTGTTTCGCGCCGAGCCATTTGCCCGGCAGCATGACCAGGTCCTGATCGGCCTGCCGGACACGATCTGGTTCCCGGAAAACGCTTATGCGCCGGCCCTGGCGCCGAGTGGGGCTGAGTGCAATCTGGTGCTCTTTCCAGTGAGCGATCCCTCAGTCTTCGACGCCGTGATTTGTGACGATCTGGGCTATGTCCAGGAAGTCCAGGTAAAGAAGCCAAACGCCGGATCAAATTGGATTTGGGGGGCGGTAACGGTGCGCGGAGAGGCGTTCCACCGCCTGCGACTGCTATGGGAATCGCGGCACAGAGCGGACAACTATCTGGGAGAGCTGCTGAACGCTTTCATAGCAGCCGGCAATCCGGTGCGTGGTAAGTTTACGGGCGAGAGTTATATGGACGTGGGAACGCTGGAAGGTTATCGCAATGCCCAGGATTTTCTGCGAGCAAACGCTCCAGCGCGGCGGGTCGCCTGATCCCTAGGCTACGCCCGGGGACCCGAGAAAACTAGGCGCTGGCTTTTAGAATGTCGCGAATGTCGCGGTTGATTTTGGCGCAATCCCGGCTGGCTTTATCAATCAAATCCGCCCACTTCTTGGCATTTTCATCCAGGTTGGCCTGGGCCAGCAGATAAGAGGCCTGCATGATGGTCTCAACGGAATTGCTGAGATCGTGCGCCAGCGATCTTAACTTGGTGTTAATCTCTGCGGGAATTTTGTCCGCAGACTCGGTCTTTGGTTGAGCGCTCATAAGCCCTTTCTCATCGGGTTGCATTCCACACAAATCCCATTGGTACGTATCAGCTCTGATTAGACGCAAATTTCGCCCTGTCCGTTGCTCTGGGAAGCTGCCTTTCCCTTGGCCATCAGGACGTGTCCTAGTCCCCTAACCTTCACTGCTCGGGCGTTCTCCGTAGTTCACTAGGGTAAATCATGGTGAAAAGCTTAGCGCTTTCGCGGATGGGGGTTACAGCAAATTCGGCTAGAATCCGCACAAATCTGCACGAAGTACCAAATATTTCAATAGTTGTAAGGCTCATTCCGTCGTTTTTTCAGGGCGACGCATGTCCGGGGGTGTGTTGTGCGCATTTACGCCGTATGGGTCACCGTTCTGCTCTTTCTTTCGTCGCTGGCGGCGTCAGCCGGAACCACGTTTAAGGCCACCACCACCCTGGCCGCAGAAACCTCAAATAACACCAGCGCGGCTGATAGTTTTGCCACGCAGACCAACGGAAATATTGGGGCCACCAATATCAGTAAATCGCCTGTCCGCAGCCTGCTCTATCCCGGATCCACTGCCAAAATTTATGCCCATCTGGTTCCCTGGTTCGGGTTTGGCGACCATATGAATGTGGGCTATACCTCCAGTGACACCTTGCAGGTGCAAAAACAGGTCAATGACATGCTCAGCCGGGGGATCGATGGGGCCATCATCGACTGGTATGGGCGCGGCGAAACAAGCACCCACTTTGCCTCCTATGATCTGGCGACACAGGCCTTCATGCACGAGGCGGAGCTTCATCCGGGTTTTAATTTTGCCATCATGCACGATGCGGGCGCGCTGAAGGTCTGCGCTAACACGGTTGGCTGCGATGTGACGCAGACGCTCATTGACGACCTGAACTATGCCAACGTCACGTATTCCGGTTCAACGGCCTATCTTAATAACGGCGGACGGCCTGTCATCTACTTTTTTGGCCATGAGGCTTACACCATCGACTGGACGCGGGTTCGCGCCGGCGTGGCCGGGAACCCAATGTTCATCTTCCGCAATGGCAGCGGCTTCACCAAGGCGCAAACCAGTGGGGCTTTTTCCTGGGTGGAACCGACAACGGTAACTTCCACGAACCTGATGGCCATAAATTATCTGGATAACTACTACAAGACCGCGTTGTCATTTCCGACTGAGTATTCCACCGGCTCAGGCTACAAGGGATTCAATGACACGCTGGCTCTGTGGGGAACGAACCGGATCATCGGGCAGCAATGCGGGCAAACCTGGCTGGCCACAATTGCCGACGCGGGAAAATATTATTCGACGGCGAAACAGATGCTGGGCATCCAGCTGGTGACCTGGAACGACTATGAAGAAGGCTCAGAGATTGAAAGCGGTATCGACAATTGCGTTACGATCTCAACCACGGTGGCGGGAACCGTGGCTTCATGGAGCATCACCGGGCAGATGAACACGGTGGACCACTTTACGGTCTTCGCTTCGCAAGACGGCGCAAATCTGATGTGGCTGGCTGACGTGCCGACGACTACCGGTTCACTTGATCTGGCCACTTTTGGGCTGAACGCCGGCAACTACATCGTGTTTGTGAAGGCCGTAGGCAAGGCATCGTTGACGAACAAGATGTCCGCCGGCGTGCAAGTCACCATAGCAAACCAGCCGCCCACGGCGGCACTGAGCATTACGAACTCCCTGACGAAGAGTTCTGTCACGGGATCAGTAGTGGCGCCGGCGAGCATCACGGCTTCAACGGCGGGCTCAACCGATCCGGACGGCACAATAGTGGCCAGCACAATTAACTTTGGCGACGGCAGCGCGCCGGTAAGCGGCTCCAGTGCTTCCCACACCTACAGCACTGCCGGTACATACACGATCACCGGGACAGTTACAGACAATTTGGGCGCTACTGCGAGCAAGTCGGCCGCGATTGTAGTTTCCAATGGCACCAACCAACCGCCAACAGCAGTGATTGCAGCGACGCCCAACTCCGCCTATGCTCCGGCGACGATCAGCGTCAGCGCGGCCGGGTCTTCTGATCCCGATGGCACGATCGCCAGCTCCGTCATCAGCTTTGGCGATGGCACATCAGCCAGCGGCCTTACCGCGTCGCACAAGTTTTCCGCCGCCGGGGTTTATACGCTCACAGCCACGATCACCGACAATCTGGGCGCTTCTTCCACCGCCAGCACCAACGTGACGGTAAAAGCTCCGGAAGTAATTATCAGCAGCCCCACCGCCGGCGCTTTGCTGAACTCACAAGTCCACGTTGTTGCCAGCGGCTTCTCCGGCTACACAGTCACGACGATGCAGATCTATGTGGACGGAGCGATTGTTTATTCCGTGAACTCGGCAACCCTCGATGGCACGATTTCAGTTGCCAGCGGGCTGCACACTCTGACGATCAAGGGCTGGGACGTTTCTGGAGGAAATTTTTATAAACAGGTTTCGGTGACTATCAACAAGCCGCCGATTGCGGCGCTGACCCTGAGTTCCGGATCGATTCTGGTAGGCGGATCAATCACCGCATCAGCTTCCAACTCAACTGATCCTGATGGCACGATTGCCAGCACCGTCATTTCTTTTGGCGATGGATCTTCGGTCTCGGCAGTCAGCGCATCGCACCAGTACAAAGCCGCCGGAACATACACGGTTAAAGCGACGGTGACTGACAATATGGGCGCTTCGTCCAGCATCAGTTCGACGGTCGTTGTGAAGCCGCCATTTGTAACGATCACCAGCCCCACGTTTACCTCGACCACATCGACCTCTGTCCGGGCAACGGGAACTTCCTCATCAGGCTACCCGGTTGTGGCGACACAGGTTTATCTGGATGGCGTGATGAAATTCCAATCGTCAACGGCGACGGCAGACACAACGCTGCCGATTACAGTCGGCACACATCAGATCATCATCAAGGGCTGGGATTCTTCTGGCGTGTCGTTCATGTCGTCACGAACCGTTACCAGGAACTAGAATTTTGCGGCTTCGATTCGTGTTTATTCGCGAAATTCGCGGCTGCTTTTCCTGTCAGCGTTCATCAGCGTAAATCTGCGGCAAAGGTTGTCTAACCTTCCCACACAAAAGCATCAAAACGCCGGCGCGTTTCAAAGCCCAGCCGGCGATAAAGTTCCACGGCCTTGCTATTGGCTTCTGTTACGGTAAGGCTCAGGCCCAGGAAGTTGCGGGAGCGCAATTCCTGCGTGCATAGTCCCAGAAGCGATTCGCCAATCCGGCGGCCGCGAAGTTCCGGCAAGACGCAAACCTGCGTTACATGACCCACATCATCGCGGACGCGCGAGCATAGCAGCAAGCCGGCGATCGACCGCGTAGGTTTATGCAGCGCCACGAACGACGCATGCGCGTCAAACACGCCACAGCCGGGAAAGCGGACAATATTGTTCAGGAAACGCAGAGAGCCATTCAGGCTGCGGTATTGATCGTTGATCTCTGAATCAATGTGGCCGCGATACGCCGTGGTGATCACCGCCGCGCCGGGCTGGAAGTCCTGCTCTCCCCAGCGCCGAAACTCGATATCGTGCAGCGTGGCTATTTCCGGACGAGCGCTGTTTCTGAGCGGCAGCGTCATAAACAAACGCGGATATTGGCGGAAGCCTTCGGCGAGAAACGGCCCGCTCAGCACGCCGGATTCATGCGGCAATAGCTGCGCTTCAATGCGCTGGATGCCGGGCGACTGCTGCAAGGTGTTGATCACGTGCACGGCCAGCCGATTTTCTACGGTGTCACCGGGGATGCGGATCGAGTCGTCGGCGTAAAGATCGCCAATTACACCCTTGCTGCCTTCATAGACAAAAAATGCGTAGCCGCCAATGTGGCCATCTTCCACGGCGGCGTATCCGGGCAGGATTTTGGAATCGATATAGCGCAGGATCATCTCGGCCGAGGGCCGGTAGTCCCAGGACATCATCTGCGCCCACAACAGGGTTTCCCGGTCCAGCAAAGGACGCAGGTTGTGGGAGCTGAAGTGCCTTAGGTCCAGAATCTCCACGCCAAAAGGGTGTGCCCGGTGTGTCTCGATAGGGGTATGAAGGCCCATGAAAACTTCCCATTACCGCCTGCAAATAGCGTACTTGGCGGCGAGCTAAGAGTCTAGCTTTGGTCCGGGAATTTATCAAAGCCTGTATCTATAATGGAACCAAACCAGTAGGAACCAGCAGCGCCACTTGCCAGCACTTACTTTGCGGCACTTACCTGAAAAAACTCAAGATGCTGCGGTGGAAATGTACCGATAGGCAGGACCTGCCGGTTGCCCACCGCAGCCTGAACCGCGCCCAGGCTTCCCTCTCTGGCCACCACAACGTGCTTTTCCGACGGGATGCCTGAAGGCAGATCAAGCGGGCCTTCCTGCTCGTAATGGCTGATGGGCTGGTTGCGGTAAAAGTCAAGCCCGTAAGCGACTTGCCGCTTTACGTTGAAGCTCGCCACCGCCTCAGTGGCGTCCACGCCAAGCTCCGCCAGACGCTGATTGATGGGCCGCGCTGATTGCGTGCGATCGATGGTCGCAGCCGCCGGCCGCAACAAGAAAGCTACAGCAAGGATAGTGGGGACAAGAGTCACAAAATGCAAAACTCGCATTCCCTCCCGGCGCACCATCACCAGGACCATGAACGCGATAACTCCGCCGGTGACCGCCATAAAAATCCCCATATAGGAAGGAGGCTGCACTTTCATCATGGCGAAGGGGGCCATCAAAGCTCCCACCATCAGGACAGCGCAGAGCAATGCATGGAATGAAGTCAGCAATCGTGGGATGGCCTTGAGTCGGTGGACATAATCAGCAGTGAGCAGCGCGGCTGCGGGAATCGCCGGAAGAATGTAGCCGGGCAGCTTGGCGCGGGAAATACTGAAGAAGACGATCGGCACGATGATCCAAATAAACAGGAAGCTCGGCAGGCCGTCGTCGGTATCGGCGTCAATCGTTACCGACTCTGGATTTGTGGACCGCGAGGTTGCGCGCCACCGCTTCCACGCATTTTTTCCTGCATCTATCAGCGCGGGCACGGCGAACAAAGTCCACGGCATGGCGGCCAGCAGAAAAACTGGAATGTAATACCAGAACGGTTGTGAATGCTGGTAAAGATTGGTGCCAAAGCGCTCTAGATTGTGCTCAATAAAGAAGACGCGGAAGAACTGCGGCACTTGGTGCTGCACCGCCAGATACCAGGGCAGCACGATGGCCGCGAATAAAGCGAAGCCTATAAGCGAGAGGCTACGGACAAAAATTTTGCCATCGCGCCGCAGCACTGCGTACGCCCCCACCACCAGCACAGCCAGTGCGGGAGCCACCGGGCCTTTGGCCAAAGCACCTACACCCAGCAATCCATAGAAGATCAAAAGCCAGAGTTTCTTGCTGGTCTGATGCCACGTCCACCAGCACATCATGGCCAGTGCAAAGGGCGCGGAAACCAGCATGTCAGTGGAAGCGCCACGGCCAAAGCCGATCATGCCTGCCGAAGACGCGGCAATCATGGCTGCGTCCAACTCGCTGGCAAAGCGGAAGCGCCGCATGAAGAAAAATATCCCGAAGACCACCGCCGTAGCATGGAATGCCGCCGGAATGCGCGCGGCCCAGTCGCTCACGCCAAAGATGGCGTAGCTGTTCATCATCTTCCAGTAGAGCAATGCCGGTTTTTCCAGCCAGGGCGAGCCGTTCAGGGTTGGGACAATCCAATCATGGCGGGCCAGCATCTCACGGGCGATCTGGGCATAGCGCGGCTCGTCCGCGCCGGTAAGGCCGAATGCGCCCAGTCCAAAAAAGAAAAAGAAGTAGCAGACGCCCGCGACAAGCGCGAGCTGCGTGGCCAGCAATTTGGTGCGGTCAGAAGTCATTAGTAATTGGTAATTAGTACTTGGTATTTAGCTTTGTTTGGACGACTGAGGCTCTCTGCGGCACCTGTCGCGTGCTTGCAGCTAAATACTAAGCACGGCTTTGCACAAGAACCTAACCCTTACCACGGATAACACCGATAACACTGATTTACACGGATCAAAAAAGCTCAAATTAAAGCCATTTTAAGTTTGTAGATCCGTGTCATCCGTGTTCATCCGTGGTGAGATTTGTTTTTTGCAGAGCCGCCAAATACCAAGTACTAAAAACTAAGTACCGCTTTCAGACAGGTGCTGCCGCAATTCGGCCAGGACGCGCTTGGCCGCCTCCTTTACGGGGCCTTCAGTGGAGAATCCTCCGGCGCACTCATGGCCGCCGCCGCCAAACTTCTGCGCGATTTCCGCCATGTTGACCTCGCCCTTGCTGCGGATGCTGACCCGGATGCGCTCATGCGCCACCTCGCGGAAGAAGATCGCCACTTCAACGCCCGCGATTCCCAGCGCGTAGTTGACCAGGCCTTCGCAGTCTTCATCGAGCGCGCCAAAGCGCTCCATGTCGTGCCGCGTAATAGACATCCATGTAACCGCGCCATCGCGCTGCAGCGTGGAAAGCGCCGCGCCCAACAGGCACATCTTGGACATGGGAGCGGAAAAATAGATGTTGTGCGCAATCGTGGTGGGATCGGCGCCTTGTTCAACCAGATATTTCGCCAGCTCAAAGGTGCAGGCGTTGGTCGGCGCATAGCAAAATGAGCCAGTGTCAGTAAGCACAGCGGCATAAAGGCAGGTCGCGATCTCCGGCGTCAACTTTACCTGCGCGGCCTTCGCCAGCCGGAAGATCAATTCGGCCGTCGCCACTGCGCTGGGATCGATCCAGTTGACATTGGCAAAAGGCCTGGCGCTGATGTGGTGATCAATGCTGATCAAGAACAGATTTTCCAGCCCTTGCAGCCGGGTGCGCTGCACGCTGTCACACTCCAGGATGATGGCGGCATCATAATCGCCATTCACCTTGGTGGTGTGCGCAATGATTTCAGAGTGCGGCAGCGGCTGGTAGATGACAGGAACGGGATCGGCCAGTACAACATCGGCGGTCTTGCCCATTTTGCGGAGGATCTGGGCAAGCGCCAGCGTTGACCCAATGGCGTCACCATCGGGCCGCGCGTGCGAGGTCACCAAAAAGCGACGGCGCTGTTGAATCTCCTGTAAAACCTGTGCGAGCTGATCCATGGCCCCTATTTCTTCTTGCGTTTTTTGATTCGGCCCAAAAGATCGTCAATTCTCGATCCGTACTCCTGTGACTTATCCAGCAAGAAATTCAGTTCCGGCACATGGCGCACGCCCATGCGGATCAACAGCTCGCGCTTGATATATCCCTTGGCCGCGTTGATGGCCTTTACCGTCTGCTCCTGCTCGCGCTCGTCACCCGCAACTTCTATATAAACCCGCGCGCTTTTTCCGTCCGGCGCCAGCGCAATTTCCGTGACGGTGCACAAAGCTATCCGCGGATCGCCCAGCTCACCTTCAATAATTACGCCGATCTCTTCCTTCAGCGTCTCGCCCACGCGCGCCCTGTGGTACGTCCTGCCCCGATGCTCCGGCATGTTATTTACATCCCTGCGAAAAACCTATGAGAATACCAGAGATGGTGCGTAGAAGGAATAGGGGAGTGCCAGATCGGGAGATCGGAGCAGCTAAACCTTACCGCTGATTACACGGATGACACTGGGCGGATGCAGGGAACCACGGACGGCTGTCATTGCCAAATTTTACACGGAAGTCTTGTGATTTCCGGGATAGCTCACTTAAGGGTGGCGTAAAGACTTTTTCAAGCACTCAGACCCAGGCAGGGTTCGAGCCAGTTCGCTATGTGTTCTTATTCAGATAGTTGTAGACCTGTACTCGAAGTGCATCGAAGTCCAGCAGTTCTTTTGTGAGTGGTGAAAAAAAACGCGGCGCATATTTACCCTCCCGCTCAATACCAGAACCAATCCCTTCAAACGCTGCCCTGTAGTCACGCATCAGTTCCGTTTTACCGGCATGATGGGCTGCGATGATTCCCCAAGCGAAGATCAGGACACGAGTAATTGTTTCGGGTTTCTCTAAAGCTGGAGGTCTGGAGAGAGAAGCAAGTCCCTCTTGCCAAAGCTTCGCGGATCCAAGGTCTGCTCCTCTGGCCTGCGCAAGCGAGAAGCAAGCGTAAGGATTACCTAGACTGAGTTTAGTTGCTCTCTCGAAATCATCAGATGCTTGATCGATTTTTTCACTCACGAAACTTAGATTACCTCTCAAGAGATAAGCTCTAGGAAGCAATGCCTCTTGGCTCGAATTCGATTTGCTGTCTGCCTTGAGCTCCTCGATTCGGGTAATGATCTCATCGAGTTTTTTTCTGGCGGCATCCTGGTTATCCGGGCGGTAGGAAAGCACTTCTGCATGCGTCAAGGCTGTGAGAAACTGGCCCGATTCCATAGTTAGAAAACTCTCGGCAGCCTGAAGATACTTCTGAGCTTCTTTGAGACTAGTGCCTGGCGGTTCGTTTCGAAGAGGCCAGTTCTTTTCAAGTACTCCAAGGAAGTGTTTCGTATACGCTTGATTGATCCGAAACTCCTTAGGAACATCTTCTCCGAACGCGACGTTGGCATCTGTAAGGTAATGCAAGGCCGCATCAACATTGTGGTCGGCATAGTAGGCAAAGATTCCCATGAAGTGAAGCAGCCTGGCATGCTCAAGTGGGCTTTTCTTCTTTTTCTCAGCAAGGACAAAGTCCTGAATCTGCTCAAAGATGCGGCAGGCGCCGCTGGCTACTCGCCGGCGTTCTTCGGGTAAAGACGGCCACTTTAAAGCCGTTACGTCCGCGAAACGGAGTGAGTCTTCTACCGCTCTCTGGTAGCGCTGTTCCGCGTCATTTTTGATGTTTCCAATTAACTGTTCGAGTTCCTCTTGGTGCTTCTCTCGATCTAACCGGATTTGTGAAGCTTGGCGCACCAGATCGATTACTTGTCCCAAACCAGATACGTTAGTAATCTGCGCCGCGACCATCCTGTCGAAGCTCTCCACCGCTTTTGCTCCAAGCTGAAGGTCTTGCGCACCGCGTGCCGCTTCAAGCCTTCCCTGTCGCCCTTCGCGTTTTTCATGCAGAGCACGCTCGAAGCGGTAGTCGCGCCGTTCCTGTCGTTGGCGCTCTTCATAAAACTCCCTCTCCTTGCGGTAATTTTGTTCTTGTCGATTGTCGCGATACAAGCTCAAAAGGCCAAAGAATAGCAAACCGAAAGTGGCAATTCCCCCAAGACCGATGAAAATGTTGAATGTCTCGTCCAATCGTCGCTTGTTGCTTTCGGTGTCCCGCTCAACGGCTGCGAGTCTCTCCAAAACCTCTTTGTCCGCTGGCGGTGCATTCGCCCCGCCTGTCGATGGGCTAGGCGTTGATCGTGGCGGCTGAATCTCCGCCCACAAGTGGCCAGCCAACCCAAGGACGAGCATTCCCATTGCAGTGAAGATCAGAAAATGTGAGATCGGGCCCGGAGAACGTCGGCGTTGAACCTTAATGGATTCCATGACGACTCCTAATGCGCAAAAGACCACTTTAAAGATATCATCTGGATTCAGTCCTGAGCATTGCCGAGGCCATCCGCCGGTAACACTTGATTTTCGATGGATGCTCCGAATCATCCTAGGAGCTTTCTTGATCCTGATCCCCTGGTGTACCACTCCGGACGCTTAGTTGCTTGGTTTCGGGATAGCAGGGTGTAAAAATGGTTCATCGGTTGCTCAACTTCGCTATTGATTCGCTGCTAAAACTCGGCTATATTTTGGGCAGCGCCTCAGGGCGATGTGTATCAAACGTTCTTTGACAAAAAGCAATCAGCATTCAGCAGTCAGCAATCAGCCGAGTTGCGACCCTCTGCCGATGCTCTCAGCCGGGGATTGGGATTGGGTTTGGGCCACCCAAGGGTCACCCTTGGGCCACCCAAGCGCCACCCAAGCGCCACGCAAGGGCCATCCTTGGGTGAAATCGTTTAAGCGCATTTGTTTGCAGCAAAAGTCGAAAAAATGGGGGGAGGGGCACTAAAAACAGATCGCCGAAATTGCCAAAATCGGGTAATTGCCAAAATTGAAAAGCAAAAACATTACTCTCAGGGACAGCGACGCTGGATAGGGTTTTAGCTTTCGGTTTGAGCCAACTCATCACGCAGGCGCGCAGCTTCAGCGCGATATTTTTCAGCCTCAATACGGTACTTGGTAGCGCCCGGCTCAACCCATGCTTGGGTAAAAAGACTCGCCATTTCGGCCATTGTCTCAGATCACATCGCGCAAAGCGTTTAGAATCTCTCTTGGACCCCATGGTGTCTAATAACAGTGATGGTTTCTGCGTTTTTTAAACTTACGTATCTGCGTTTCTCTCTGGTCCTTCTTTTACTGGGGACGGTTATGTCCGCCCAGCCAAAGAATGTCGCGGCCCCTCTGCCGCAAACCTTTAGTGGCTGGCGCATCGATGCACAGAGCGTGAAGGCTTCAAAAGATCCGGCTGCGGCTGATGCCACGGACGCTCCTGTGCTAAAAGAATATGGCTTTACCGACATGGAAAGCGGAACGTATAGCCGCAATGACCGCAAAATGCAGATCAAAGCCGCGCGCTTCAGCGATGCTACCGGGGCCTTTGGAGCTTTCACCTACTATGTGCAGCCCCAGATGCAGGCAGAAAAGATTGGTGATCGCGGCGCTTCCAGCAACACACGCATTCTGTTCTTCAAAGGCAATATCCTGGTGGATGTATCGGTAGAGCATCTCAGCGCCATGTCCGGCGCTGACCTGCGCTCGCTGGCCGACGCGCTGCCGCGCCTGACAAATGAAAACGGCAAGCTGCCGACGCTTCCCGCGAATCTTCCATCACAGTCTCTCCAGCGCAATACCAGCCGCTATATTATCGGGCCGGAAGCGCTGGCCCGCCTGGGCATTTCCATTCCGGCACAGCTCATCGACTTCAGCAAGAGCGCGGAAGTGGCCGCGGGCAAATACCAGAGCTCGCAAGGGCAGGCATCAGTGATTCTGGTGAGCTATCCCACGCCGCAAATTGCCAGAGAGCGGATGGACGCCATGCAAGCCGCCGGGCTTACAGGCGGACCGTTCTACTTCAAACGCACCGGACCGTATGTTGTCGCAGTGAATGGCAACATACCCGCTGACGAAGCGCAGTCTCTGCTCGCTTCAGTGAATTATGACGCCGACGTGATGCCGCTGCAGCCCACCAAACCTCGACCTACTGAAGATCGCGCGGGCTTTGTTTTTGCCTTGGTGATGTTGTGCGTCATTACGGTGCTGGCTGCGCTGGTGTTTGGCTTCGTTTTTGGGGGCATCAGAATCCTGGCCAACAAGATGTTCCCAAACCGAGTTTTTAGCCGTCCAGAGTCGGTGGAGATCATCCGTTTGGACCTTAGGCAGGGCGATAAGTAGCTTAAAAAGAGCTGCTTACGGCGACTGACAGCCTTGGAATGACATTTTTTGTCATTCGAAACGAGATGTTGATAAGATTGTTAAGTTATTGAAAACAAAGGTATCTATTCTCGAAAAATTCCTTGACACTGCCTTTCACTGGCCAATAAGATTTCGCCAGAAAGTTCTGATGGTCTTTTTCGAACTCCGTTGGAACTATTCTCCCTTGAAAGAGAAGGCCGTCCTGTTGCCGGACGGCCTTTTCATTTTTTTCTGTCGCTACGCTGCGCTTCGCTCCACACCGCTATAGTGCGTTCCCTCTTTTTGAACTTTTTCTGCTCCTGATGCGAGCCGCTCGGCGGCCACGGGCCTCGCGGCTTGGGTGTGGTGGACAAAATTTGTCGCTTCGCTGTGTTTTGGTCCACACCGCTACAGAGTCTTGCTGTGCGAAAAATTATTTTGCTCCCGATGCGAGCTGCTCGGCGCGTGGTCGGCCTGGCGACGTTCTTTTTGTCGCTTCGCTCCACACCGCTATAGATTCTTCATCTTCCTTTGCGGAATTTCTGCTCCTGATGCGAGCCGCTCGGCGCGCAAGTCGGCCTCGCGGCATGGGTATGGTGGACAAAATTTGTCACTTCACTGAGCTTTGCTTTGTATCACTACGGAATATTTCTCATCCCTTCTTTTCTGCTCAGGATAGGAATAGCCAGGGAGCGCTCCCGGCATTCGGTTAAAAAGACGACGTAAATCAATTAATTGGTCGTTGTGCTCGCGGCCCAACCCATCCACCGCGCGAAAGTTGCTGCCAAATCACAATGATTTACAAAAAAATCTCACAGCAACTAATACCGCGCCCGGTGTTCATACCCGCATAGCAACTTACCTTGGAGGGTGTGAAAGGAGTAGTTTCCATGATTCGACGAAATCTAACGCATCTATTCGCCGTGGTTTTATTTGGCTTAACCGCCAGCGCGTGGGCGCAAAGCGCCGCTAACACAACAGATGTACAGAGTGATCGCAAGGACGTGCGGAGCGATCGCCGCGATTTAAACAAAGACCGCAAGGACATCCGCTCTGACCAGCGCGACCTGAACAAGGATCGGGTTGACCGCAACAAAGACGCTCGTGACATCAACAAGGACCAGAGAGACATTGCCAAAGACCGCCGCGAGCGCAACCAGGACCTGAAAAAAGGCGATACCGCCGATGCGTCCAAGGAGCAGAAAGACATCAACCACGATAAGCGCGATTTAAACCGTGATCGGCGCGATTTGCGGGCTGATAATCGCGACATTCACAAAGACAAGAAAGACCTGCACGCGGACCGCAAAGATGCCCGCAAGGACAAGAAGGACATCCGCCACGACCGGCGCGATATCCATCGCGACAAGAAACGCGCGTAGGTACAGCTACCTCTCAGTTGAAAGCCCCGGAAGAATGTCCGGGGCTTTTCATGTTGTTGCGAATTTCGAGGTTAGTAATTTTTGTCCGCGATCTTACTGCACTTGGATGGTCAGCGGCGTCTTGAATACGACACCGGTTGAATCCCAGGCTTGCACCACCATTGAATGAGTGCCTGAAGGAATCGCCAGCGTCGTGTCAATACCAGCAGCATTGACCGCATAGATGGACACGTTATCCAAATAAATCCGCATTGCGGTGATGGGACCCGCGGCAGATTTGGCTGCCGCAGTCACCCGCACCGGAGATGTGACTGTAGCTCCCGGCGTTGGAGAACAGACTGTGACCCCGACGGTCGCAGCCGTACATGCTCCGGGACTTCCCTGGGTAACCGTCAGCGTTATGAGCGAAGACTTAACCACGACGCCGCTCGAGTCCCAAGCCTGCACCACAATGTTATGTGATCCTGAGGCTACAGCAAGGCTCACGTCGAGACTGGCTGCTGACGTCAGGTAAACCGAAATATTGTCGATGTAAATCCTCATCGCCGTGATTGGCAGCGTGGATTTGGCTGCCGCAGTAAAGTGGACAGGCGAATCCACAGTGCTGCCTGAAACCGGCGAACAAACATTGACTCCGACGATAGTGGCCGTGCAGCCGTAAGGAGAAGGAGTTGGTGTGGGGCTGCCGGTAGCGAGATAGAAATTCATCTGTGTATCCAGGCTGTCATTCACGGTTTCGCTCTTGCTGCTGGTGTTCCAGCCTGAGCCTGATGCTGTGACCGAGTAGGTTCCCGGAGAAACCGACAGCTGATAGCTTCCATCAGCGGCCGAGGTCGTAGACGCGCTGCCCGCGTTCACGTTGATTCCCGCGATCGCCGCGCAGCTTGATTGGTTACGGACTTTCCCGCTGATGGTCCCGCTGCCGGAATTGGGAAAATTGTTGTGATAAAGCAGCGTGAACTGGTTCGTTGAATCCGTCATGTACTGGTTCAGGTACGGTGAGTAGCTCTGTACCGAGATGCTGTTTGTTGCCGGGTGAAACGTGATGATGCGCAGCCAGCCGTTGCCGCCATTCGCGTAATCCTGATAGTCGGCAAAGAGCTGGTTCACCAGGTTGCCGTT
>Ga0070734_10002499_pt1 | contig 22061 bp, 18 predicted proteins | sample Coa_R1_8_FD_66444 | JGI IMG/M metagenome (GOLD analysis project Ga0070734, IMG submission 66444) | Surface soil microbial communities from Centralia Pennsylvania, which are recovering from an underground coalmine fire - Coalmine... | ecosystem: Environmental > Terrestrial > Soil > Unclassified ...
GCGCCAAATATCTTGCGCTGGTCAAGAGTAAAAATCTCCATCAACCGCGCCGGGTCCTTCACCGGCAGCGGATGAAAGAACACCGCGTTCACCACGGTAAAGATCGCCGTGTTCGCGCCAATGCCCAGCGCCAGCGTAAGCACGGCAATCACGGCAAAAGCGGGCGACTTGCGCAGGCTGCGCAGCGCAAAACGGATGTCCTGGGCAATGTTGGTCATCGATTCACCTGAAAGCGTTCTCCTGAAGCGTTCTACTGATTAATTAAGAGACGCGGCCTGGAGCGTATTGTTAGCCGCTGGGTTCCGATCACCAGATCTCCCGATCACCGGATCACCCGATCTCTGCCCTACCCCCTCCCTAGGTATCCCACTGCATCCCAGCTCATCCCAGATTGGCGTGAGTTAAGCCACGCGGCGCAAAACCGGGGCCCCCGACGAGTCCGTTCTTTTGGCTTGGTGGGGTGGAAATCCGCCGCGTCTCAAACTGTCATCGTGAGCGAGCGGCGAAGTTTGCCGGGAGCCGAACGATCTAAATCGCGCAGCTTTCCGTACCCATCCCACCGCTTTCTCCCTTTGCGCGCTCTGCGACCTCTGGGGTTTCCGATCACCGGATTTCCCGATCATCGGATCACCCGATCTCCTGCCCTACCCCTCCCCCCTCTACCCCATCTAGGATTCCAAAAGATTTACGCGATTCAACCCCGGGGATACCCGATTCAACCCCAGGGGATACTCCTCAAATCAGCGTCATCCGTGTTGATCATTGGTAAGGTTTACCCTTTTCCGATCACCCGATGTCCCGATCACCGGATCACCCGATCTCTCCTCCTCCCCCTCCCTAGGTATCCCACTGCATCCCAACTCATCCCAGATTGGCGTGACTTATGAGGTGCACCCCTGAGGTGAGACAGAAAATTTATCCCATCCAACAGCCGGTTCTTCCTTTGCGTCCTCTGCGACCTTTGCGGTGATTCCTGGTTCATTTTTTTGGGTTTTGCTTCAGTCTGGGCCCAGCTTATCTTCGCGCAATTCCTCCAGCGAATCAATTGCGAATAAGTTCATCGTGCTTTTATCTTCGGAATGCAAGAATCAGGCCGCAGATCACCTGTCCGACTTCCCGGGTGACTCTGCTCAAACGCCGATCACCAGATGGCCGATTTTCGTTAGCAACGAATCAGTACATCGAACTGAGGAGAAGATCGGCAGGGCATCTGGTTCGGACCCAAATGCTCTACCCGTTTGCCGAACAATGTTCAGGTGCAGTTGCAGGGCCAGAGCACAGCAATTCACAAAAGCCATGTGGTTATTTAGCCCTATTCCATTCTCCGTAAATAGGCCCATTGTCTAGGCTCATGTCGATGAAAATCTCGCATATATTAATTGAAGATCTAGATATATAGTAGAAACCATTCCCGGGCACACTAGGATCAGAGACTATGTCCCTAAAACTACCAGATCGTTTTCCACGGAGTCCATGGATCATACTTGGCTATATTGCCCAACTTACAGCCTCGTCGTTTTTGGGTGGATCTCTTCTGAAGAAATTGCCGGTTGAATATTTCAAGCAGCATTTCTTCATCCCATTCCTGGTAGCCATGCCTTTATATTTCATTGCGCGGGAAGTGGGCAAACTCTTGGTGGGAGACTGGATTAAGGATATAGCAAGTAAAATTGATAGCGTAGTTCGCGCAGTGATTGGAGGCTACCGCAGAAAATATCTTGAGCATGTCATAAGCGAGTGCCGCAACTTTGATATGAAGGCTTTGAGCACGATAGGGACTTTTGCCCTGAGGCTTCAGCATGTGTTTGTGCAACCGCTCGTCAGCCCGGCCCCTAAATTGCCGCCCGGGTCCATTATTCCTCTCGATATCGTTGAGCCCTTGGCAGGGAGTGATATCTGGTCTTATCTGCAGCCAGAAAACCATTCCACCCCTGACAACCTTGTGATTATTGGCCGTCCTGGCGGTGGTAAAACCACGTTATTGCGGCATATAGCGCTGGTTCTGGCGCAGCCTAAACAGCGGAAGAAATATCAGGCGCCCAGCAAGCTTCCTATATTCCTGGCACTGCGTCATCACGTAAGCGATATTAAAAATAATCCTGATCTGCCATTCATTGAAGCCATAAAACAGAGCAAACTTTACCGGGAAATGAGTGAGCCGGTGCCTCTTAGCTGGTTTGAATCGAACCTAAAAAAGGGCAACTGCATTGTGTTGTTTGACGGTCTGGATGAGGTTGCAGATCCAGAAATGTACGCCTCTGTTGAAGGCTGGCTCGAACAGCAGATGCGGACATATTATAAAAACCAGTTCATTATTACTTCCAGGCCGCGGGTATCTTCGCAGCGGATCGCAGATGTTCACAGGTTGATTATCCACCCATTCAGACAGCAGCAGATCAGCCAGTTTGTCGAGAACTGGTGCATAGCCAATGCGGTGGCTGAGGCCCGCAGAGACACCGTGGCAGTTCGGGCAGAAGCTACAAAAGATGCCCGTGATCTGCTGGAACGCATTTCTGCCTCCAGGGAGCTAAACCAACTCGCCGTCAACCCTCTCTTGCTCACAATGATGGCCACGATCCACCGCTTTCGCGGCAAGCTGCCTGAACGCCAAATCGAACTTTACCGGGAAATCTGGGAAGTATTTCTCTCCCGCAGGGATTACAGTCCTGTGCCTTCTGGTCTGGCTACAAGCCAGAAGCGGTGCGTGCTTGAACCGCTGGCTTATGCCATGATGACCGGCCGCACTCAGGAAATGGAGGCGGCACAAACCTGCGCAATCATCAGTGACACCTTGGAGCGTGTAAGTCCGGGCACAGATCCGGCAGCTTTTCTCAAAGATATTGAGGAAAGCAGCGGGTTACTGCTGAAAAAAGAGAACGGAAAATATGGCTTCGCCCATAAGACCTTGCAGGAATATCTGACGGCGGTTTTTTGCACAAAAAAGACAGAGAACCTTGCGCAGCGGGTCGGAGATGAATGGTGGCATGGTGTTATCAGGCTCTATGTTGCCCAGGCGGATGGAACAGCAATATGCGCGGCTTGCCTGGAGAAGCTAAAGAATGCGACCGTTGCCTCTGGAATCTATGAACTGGCTAAAGCATGCCTGAATGAAGCACAAGAGCTAGACTTAAAGACGCGCGCGGCTCTGGAGAATGTGCTGGCGGCGCTGCCTACGCCTTCCCGGCCTGCTCCCGTGGAGATCCAGCCAGTTCCTGTTGTCCCGCACCGGGAATTCTCTCATATGTTCAGATGGGCTTCAGGTGTTGCTGCCATTGTTGTCGTTGTAACAGTGGGTCTCTGGGCCTGGTATAAAGCGCCGCCGCCGCATCCAAAAATCAATGCGGTCTTTCTGCTAAGTGGAGATATGCAGACCATGGCAGACATGCAATCCGCATGCTACAACGTCCTGCTGAAATACTCTGATGTGATTGGCGATGTTTCTTACCTCAGGGTAGGACCACTCGGGAAGGGACCAGACACCGAGAAAGAATGGAAGATCGCCCTGGATGGCCTGGAAGCTAAACTGGCCAGTTTTTCTTCACAAGATACCAACTACATCATTGCTATTGGTACGCCTGCTTCCATGCGAGCCAAAGCAAGATTTGGGCCCATGCTGGGCAGATACAGGCTGATTGGCATCGGACTGACTGATCCTCTGGCTGCAGGGCTGATCACGCAGGCTATCGATCGAAATGACCCTCTTCCAATTGGCGTGGTCGCGTTTGTCCGGCATCCGGAAGATTGGGTTCGTCTGGCGCAAAAAGTTGTTCCAGACCATACTCTGCACTATGTCTATGAGACTGGGTTTCCCCAGAACGAATATTTGGCCGGTCCTCTCAGAAAGATGAAACTCACGCCACCTTTGCTTATAACAGGGGTTGACCATCCACTGAGTGATGATGATTTCCCAGATCCTGATCAAGTGTATTTTTCGTGGTATCCATTTGAGCAGGCGGACGTGCATCCCAAGGTGCTGCAAGACCGGATCTTTGTAGCTACGAGGCGGGAAGATGTTGAACCTGATGGGCTGGCTGCTCTCGGCATAAGCCCCAACAGGAAGGAACTCGGGGAACAAGGCGCAGACCTTTTGATCAAAGATTTTAGAGGCGAGCAGCCTCTTGGCCGTACGGACATGCGCTTTCCTGCAAGACTGTACTATTGGATCAACTGCCGGAGCGCCAGCCGGCGACATCTCTCATTCAGTCAAGAAATTATTGAACACGCCGATGAGCGCTTTGGCTGCGATGCCACCACAAGGGCGGGCATGAATAGCGCGTCGGTCCGCTGAGCAAATGGCTTTGGGCTGCCCGCTTCTTTAAGATTGGCTCTGGCAGCGCAGGCATGTGAGCTGGCCAGGATTCAATCTGAAGGCCAGCAACCTACACTGCCATTGACCGGCTTCACCGCGGGACTTGGGCCCAGCACAACTGAAACCGGATAGCTGATCACGGAGCTGGCATCATTTGCTTGCTGGCGTGCCAACGGGAGTTCTTTAGCCATGCATTGAGGATCGGCTTTGGGATTGCCTGAGCACCTTGCTTCGGCCATGGCCTGGGCACTCTTCTCATAGCCGGTCTTGCAGTCCGGCGCGGCCGCGGATTCCAGACTGAACTTTTTCTGAATGCTGCTCCAACATGCAGCTTCTTCTTTGGGAAGATTGCATCCTCCGTCCACAACGCGTGTATAGGCAATAGTGGCGTTAGGTCCGCTGGCATCAGAAAACGTCAATTCACCCAGCGCAACGTCTTCGTAAATTTTCTTCATGGTCTTTGCGTCGTAGACCGCGAATCCCATCCCGCCATTCCATCCGTCATCGGCGTTAAAGAAAACAAGGTTGCCTTTGACTCCCTTGAAGTATCCGCTCCACTCGTCCGGGTTGACCACCTTTTCTCTCTTGCTGCGGGCGCGTGTGCATGGAGTTGCGGTCTTGCCTGCAGGTACAATCGCCAGGCGCTCCGCCCCCTTCTCGCCCAGATCAACTTCTTTGACCATAAAGCCCGGATAGTAATAGCACGTGACTTTACCGTGCGACTCGGGTGATCCCAGAGCCACTGACTTCTTCGAGAGCGGTTTGTCGAACGACCTGGCGAAGGCTACCGTGGTCAAAGCAAGAAAACTCAACAACAGGCGAAAAGCCACAATCTCCTCCGAATCGAACAAAATACTGAGTTGGCTGGTAATTCTAGAGTACCGCGAAACCCAACGCTTATAAGACAATACCTGTATGCCTTCCGTACGAATCGACAAATGGCTTTGGGCTGCCCGCTTCTTTAAGACCCGGTCGCTGGCGGCGCGGGCCTGTGAACTTGGCCGGATTCAATCCAACCGGCAGCCCGCGAAGCCCGCGCGTGAAGTCCATGTGGGCGACCTGCTGAAGATCACCAACGATGGCGGCGACTTTCATATCGAAGTCCTGCTGCTTAGTGAAGTACGCGGGCCGGCATTAGTGGCGCAAACGCTCTATCGCGAAACGGAAGAAAGCAAGGAAGCGCGCCTTAAGGCGGCAGCTGAGCGCAAAGCGGCCATGCAGTTTGAACCCATGCCAACCGGACGTCCGTCGAAGCGCGACCGTCGCAAGATCATCCAGTTCCGCGGCAGAGGGTAACGCGGGCGAGATTGTTTCCCCTGAGTCGCTATCCCGGTGTTTGCGATGCTCACAAAATGGCTTGATAATGAATCGATCGCCAAGTCCAGCCAATGAAAAAACCTTCACGAAACCCACGCAGCCGCAGGGAAAAACCCTCCCATTCAGATCGGCGGAACGATCGAGCGGAGGGTCGTCGTGAAAGTCGTAGCAAAGAGCGTAGCAACTCCCGTCGGCGGTCTCAGCTCTCCCGCGAAGTTGCCGTGCTCTATGAAGACGATGCCGTGATCGTGCTCAACAAGCCTGCAGGGCTGCTGGCCGTGCCGATCAAAGGATCTAACGTTCCTTCTGCGTTGTCTCTATTGATCGCCGAACTCAAGCCGCGAAGACAACGCGGGCTGATCGTGCATCGCATTGATCGCTTTGCTTCAGGAATCCTTCTATTCGCCAAGACAGACCGCGACCGCGACGCACTGATCCGCCAGTTTCTGGCGCATACCCCGGTAAGAAAATATCTTGCGGTGGTGCGTGGCCGGCTCAAAGAAGAATCCGGCACGCTGGTGCATTATTTCCGGCGTGAAGGCATGTATCAGCAGTTGCGGACGGCCCGCGATCCTGAAGCTGCCCGCGCCGAGCTGCGCTATACAGTAGAGCGTTCTTTTGCCGACGCGACGCTTCTCCGCGTGGAACTGGTGACAGGATTACAGAACCAGATTCGCGCGCAGTTTTCCGCCATGGGACATCCACTGATCGGCGATAGAAAATACCATCGCAAAGAGGCAGAAGAACAGTTGATTGACCGCGTCGCGCTGCATGCCGCGTATCTTGAGTTTGTACATCCGCGCACGGGCGACACAATCACCATTGAATGCACGCCGCCGCAGGATTTTCAACATCTGGTGCAACGGCTGGGAAGATCGGGACCCGAGCGGCATTGAGCCGAAGAGTTGGCAGCCCACTGAAACGTTACTGCTCCTCGAACAAATCTTCATCCCGGTCGTATGGCATCCACGGGCTGTTAAATCCGCGGGGATCAACGAACGCGATCATGATATTGAGCTCCACAACGTCACGCGCCGCGCCATCGGCATCGGCATTTCTATAGACGCCAGGATCCGGCCGTGGATCGACCAGGGAATACCAGTATTTCAGGATTGCGATCTCCTGAACCTGGACGGCCGACATGACCGAGTCGGATTCCGCGCAAGGATTCGATTCATCAGAAGCTTCGTGAGACATAAGTCCCTTTCCTCGACGCCTGCACATGACCCGCCAGACCGTGGAGGAGCTGGTCTGGCAAAGCTGCTTCCAGTCTTCAAGCAATATGTTGGCGACTGAGACATCATCCTCGCCGAGAATTAGAAGGTTCATTGGAACTTGATTAACTTTATTAATCGTTGGGAGGCTGTCTTTGCGCTGGCTAGATAAGAACGAATCCTTTGAGCCACCTCCTTTATTACCGCAGTGCTTAATTCTGGATTTAAAATGCCCTCAATGTCCTCTATGCCCTCGAACCACATCCACACCATGATGGAATACCCCCTCACACTCACAGCATTGCTGGAGCGTGCCGGACGATATGCCGCCAACGTGGAGATCGTTTCGCGGCTACCGAACCGCTCCATGCATCGCACCACCTGGGGACAGTTGCACCGGCGCGCGCTGCGGCTGGCTGAATGCCTGCAATCGCTGGGCCTGAAAAAAGGCGAGCGCGTGGCCACGCTCATGTGGAACCACTACGCTCATCTTGAATCCTACTTTGGTATTCCCGCTGCCGGAGGCGTGCTGCATCCGTTGAACCTGCGGCTGCACCCCGACGAAATTGCCTGGATCGCCAACCATGCGCAAGACCGCTTCCTGATCGTGGACGATGTCCTGCTGCCGGTGCTGGAAAAGTTTGTGGCCAAGGTAAAGTTTGAGCGCATCTTCGTGGTCCGTCATCCGGGCGAAGCCATTCAGCACGGTTACATTGATTATGAAGACTGGCTGAAGCGAGCCACCGGCAACTTTACGCCTCCGCCGATCAGCGAAAATGACGGCGCCAGCATGTGTTATACATCGGGGACCACGGGCAATCCCAAGGGCGTGCTTTACTCGCACCGCTCGCAGGTGCTGCACAGCATGTCACAGGCCATGGCGGATTCGTGCGCATTCTCGCAGCATGACACCGTGCTGTTGGCCTCGCCCATGTTCCACGCCAATGGCTGGGGATTTTCTTACACCGCTGCGATGGTGGGTGCAAAGTACGTGCTGCCGGGCCCGCACGTGGATGCGGAAAGCCTGCTGGAGTTGATTGAGCGTGAAGGCGTGACGATAACCTGCGCCGTCCCGACCGTCTGGCTTGGCGTGTTGCAGACTCTGGAAAAACGCAGAAACTGGAAGCCCGCGCGCGAGGTCCGCATTCTGTGCGGAGGCACCGCGCCGCCGGAGAGCTTGATTCGCAACCTAGATCTCTATGGCTTCCATATCATTCACTCATGGGGAATGACGGAAACTTCTCCGCAGGCCACAGCGTCGCGCCTGCCGCCGACCGCGCTGCAACTGCCGCAAGACCAACAGTACGCCATGCGATCGAAGCAAGGCTGGCCGCTGCCGTTTGTTGACGTGCGCATTCGCAACGAAAAAGGTGACGCGCCTTGCGACGGCCAGACCATGGGCGAACTGGAGGTCAGGGGGCCGTGGGTTGCTGGAAGCTATTACAATGCGCCGGAAACGCGCGATCGCTGGACCGCCGACGGCTGGTTCCGAACCGGCGATGTGGCGACGATGGATGCCGACGGATGCATCAAGCTGGTGGACCGCAGCAAGGACCTCGTCAAATCAGGCGGCGAGTGGATCAGCTCCGTTGACTTGGAAAATACACTGATGAGCCATCCGGCGGTGCGCGAGGCCGGCGTAGTCGCGGTGCAGCATCCTAAATGGCAGGAGCGTCCACTGGCGGTCGTGGCATTGAAAGATGGCTCGCAGGTTACGGCGGACGACCTGCGGGAATTTCTAAGCTCGAAGTTTGCCAAGTGGCAGATGCCGGACGATTTTGTTTTCGTCCACGACCTGCCGCATACTTCGACCGGCAAGCTGCTGAAGACGGCGCTGAGGAAACAATATGCGGAGTGGAAGTGGCGAGAGTAGAAAGAAATCAAATTTCGGCAACAAACAAGCCGCCGCCATTTCCAGATATCTCAGATATAAAAAACGGTCCTTTGACATCTACTCGACATGCTTAAAAATCCTTTTCATACAGCAAATTACCGCTGTATTTGCATACTGATCTTGATCCAGTAATCAGGTTTGGGCGGAGGAGGAAACAACCCGCCGTCTAATTTGGCGGCAATGCAGGAACTGGTACGCGACATTTTCGAGACAACAATTTGCTCCACGGCGCCATTCCCTCCCACCTGCAAGACCATATCGAATGGGACCAGGGATAAATCACCGGAGATTTTTATGCATTCGTTTACGGTAGCGCTGTAATTTGAAGCAAAAGTTTTGGCCACTTGTTCGTCGAATTTACGGCCGTCAGAAGTTTGCAGATTGTCATCGGCTGCTTTCATTGCAGCCGCCATTGTTTTTGGCACTTCGGCAAACTGGGCCCACTGCCGCACCATCTGGAAATTCTCCTTTTTGTGCCAGAGTGTTTCATCCCATCCTTCCCCGATGCGGGTAAACATATCGTGTGCGTAAGCCATATCCCCCGCCATCCCAGCCATGTAAGCCATGCCATTCAGGTTACCTATAAACTCGCCATACTGTTCTTCCAAGTCCGTGTAACCACGCTTGATGCGAGGCCATGACAAACCGTTGAGTCCACGATCATTGTCGCAGCCGCAATTGAGAAAGACTGCAATCTGGAAATAGATCATGTCGCCCTTTTTGCCGCCAATGCGATCAGCTGCCTGCTGGGCAAAGGCCGCCATTTCTCCCTCTTCGCCTTCCCACTTGGGCATCAGCATTTCCGCTTGGGCTCGATAAAAGTATTGATAGTCCGGTTCAAAGGCAATGGCTTTCTCAAAAATGGCAGTCTGCACTTCCTTGCTCTGCCCCAGCGCCCGTGCTGTCAGTTGCGTAGTGAGAAACCATTCCGGACATTTAACAGGAAGGGATGACGCATCCATCAGGGTTTTTGCTGCCATTTCTGCGCGCTGCTGGAACACTCTCCATCCATCGTCGGTCACTTTGTCTGCGTATCCGCCACCTCGGGCTCTCCAGGCATACTGGAGCTGAGCGGCAGCCAGCGCCACGCGGGCGGTAATTGAATCCGGACGTTGCACTGTCCAGCGTTGCAGCCGGCCAAGATGCACGGTCCAGTCATTGTCAGATGAATTGTACGTTCCTTTGGCGGGGGCCATCAGTTCCGAATAAATGAGGTGAATGGCTTTGTGGAGCGTGCGGTGTCAGCCGTCTGGTCAAGGACTTCAAACTTTTCCTGCTGAAAAAGCGCACGAATTCCCTCCTGGTAGCGATCCAGAAGGTGCAGGTTGAACTCCTCCCGCGTGGCATAGGGCGCGTACTGGCCTGATGCCGCTGGCTGTTTGTCAGCAATTGCGGGTTGGACCTTCGTTGAGGTTACCGCAGCGCCGGTGGTTCCAGCAGCATTCGGGACTGTTGACGCCGTTGTCCGCCCAGCTGCTTTGTCTTTGTCAGCACGGAGTCGGCGAGCTATATCGCCGAGCGATTGCGCGTCCTGGCCGCGAAGGGGTGCAATAGCAAATATCAGCGCTAAGATCAAAAATGGCAGCGTTTTCTTGAACATTTAACAGGAGCATAGCGGGTTTCTCTTTCCCAAAGTAGTTACCTAGGTTCTAACGCTCTGAACTCTTTCCGTTACTTTGCGTTGGTCGCGCTCATCAGGGTAAGTCTGCGGCGAAAGTCTTTCTCACATTTTGGTAATCTTTCCCGCTTGGCTAAACTGGTTGTTACCGAATGAAACCTGTCATCGCCAAATTTCTCACCTCTGCGGCCGATCCTAAATTCTTTCCTCCTGAAGGCCCGCCGGAATTCGCTTTCCTTGGCCGGTCCAACGTCGGCAAATCCAGCCTGATTAACTCTTTGCTGGGACAGAAAATGGCGCATGTCAGCTCCACTCCGGGCCGCACTCGCACCATCAATTTCTTTGGCCTTTATGCCAAGCCAAACCAGCCGCATCCGGAAAGCCTGCTGGTTGATCTGCCCGGCTATGGCTATGCCAAGATCTCAAAAGCAATCTCCGCTGAGTGGCCCAAATTCATTGAGCCTTATCTTCAGGAACGCGAGATGCTCGCATTATCTATCGTCTTGATTGACTCCAATATTCCCGCTCAGCCTCCAGATAAGCAGTTGATTGATTTCCTGCGCAGCGCTGGGCGCGACTTTTTGGTCGTCGCCACCAAAGCGGACAAGCTTTCCGACAACAAATTGCGCAGCGCTCTGGCTACGCTGGCGCGCGATCACGGCATCGACACTTTGCTTCCCTATTCGTCCAAAACCGGCGATGGCCGCGCAGAGCTGTGGCGCGAAATCAGATCTCGTATCGATCACGCGGTGGACCACTAATCATGGATCCATTCGCTCGCAAAATGGTCTACGGCTCATTTGTTTATGGCGGCATGTTGTTGGTGATGTTTGCTGTGCTTACGGTTGTGTATCTGCATACGCGACCGCGCTGCTCTGATCGGGTGGTGGGGGAATCAACCGATCAGGCCGGGCAATGGACTGCCACCGTGATGGAGCGGCGCTGCGGCGCTGAAGCGCCATTTTTTACGCATGTGAATCTTCGTCCTGCGGGACAAGACTTGCGCTTAGGCTTTTTCTCCGGCTCGGCTACAGAAGGTGAAATTTTTGTGGTGGAACAAGACGCCGCCGGCGCAGCTATCACCGTGCATTGGACATCCCCGACGGCGCTGAGCATCATATGCCCGCGCTGCAGCCCGGGGCTGGTAAGAAAGCACAACGAACGCTGGGGCAGCGTGACTATTAACTACGATGTTTCACTACGTCAGTCTGGTGTTTCTCGTTAACATTACCTCTTGCATAACTCATCATCCCGACGTCAGTTGAGCAAGCGCACGAATTAGGATGGAGGACCTTGAGTTGCCTTGAGGACCACGTTATCAAGAAACAATGTTAGCCTTTGCGCCACATACCAAGTACTAAATACTAACTACCAATCACTCAATTACTCAATCACCAAATGCCTTCACTGTCCCCCGGTCCTGCCTGCGCCTGCATGCTGCTGCAACCACTGCTCCAACTCCGTCTGCAGCCGCGGACGCCGCTTCACGCATCCTTCAATATCTTCTCTTGACTGCTTTAGCGCCCGCTCCGCTGAAGGAACTTTGTGTTCGGTAAAGAACTGCTGAACGTCGTCATTCAGCTCGGCGCTGCAGAATTTTCTTGTCGAACCCACAATCTCCCCTCCGCTCGACATTGTGATTTTCTTTTCCACGGCAGGCCAGTGCGCTTTCACCCATTCCCAGGCTGTCTTCTGATTGTCGGAGTTGATAAGAAGCTTTGATATGAGTCCCGCCGCATCCTGGTTGCGAACTTCGTCGGACACGGCAAGCTCCATCACCTTCTCCACAATTTTGGGATCGCGAAATTCAGCCAGCGCTCCGCCCACATTGTAAAACTGTTCAGGTGACCGCATGCGGCCCATCGCGTTCACATATTGCTGGAACAGCTCTTCATTACCAGACCGTGCTGCCACCCCAAGCACGTCTTTGGCGATGCTCGCATCCACGGAGTTCGGGTCTTTCAGGTATTGCTGCGCCAGGCTGGTGGCCTGCCGGATCGTCTCCGGATCTTCCCCAATCATACCGAGGATATGAATCAGGTTCCCGCGCAGAGTGTGCACTTCAGCGCTTTCATTCGCAGCCAGCGTCCAGCCAATCTTCGCCATCATGGGCGCAAAGTTGGAGCGTACCCAGGTACGGAATGGTTCCGTATCGGCGCCGGTTAGCAGGTAGCTGTTCACATAATCCAGCGTCGGCAAATAACTTTCCACGATCTCGTGTTGTGCATCCCCGTTCATGGCTGAAATTAAGTCCAGATACGTCGCCATACTTTGCTGTCCGGAGCCGACGAGCGCGGCTTGGTCACGCAGAAGTGAAATGCGTTCCGCTGTCGTCAATTCTGTGCCGGCAACGGCAATCAGTTTCTGCAAATCCGCTTTGTCATATTGCGTACGGTAATAACCTGCGGCGCTGCCATTTACAAAGACCCACGGTGAGCATCCCGCAAGCGGGAGCGTCTGCTCTTTCTGGCTCAGTATCTGGCAAAACGGTTTTGCAGCCCCTGATTTTACGCAAAGCGGCGCCATCCATATTTGGTCTTTTTTAGGCGCGTCCGCTGGATTGGCCCAGAAGCGCTGTTGTGACACGGTGACCTGCGTGGTTGGGTTCGGCCTGATCGGGCCGCGCCGTGATCGCTTTCCCTTCCGCACTACTGGCGCTTTCTGTGCCGGTGGATTCAGGCACGCCGACTTCACCGTCAACAGCGGCTCGCCCGCCTGGTCGATGAATGTCGGCATAATTTTGTCCACAGGTCGTCCGGACGCGGCGCTCAGCGCGCTCCAGAAATCTTCCGCCGTGGCATTTCCATAAAGGAACCTGCGCAGGTACACGTTCACGCCGCGACGGAAAACATCCGGACTGACATAAGCCTCCACCATGCGCAGCACTGAGCTGGCTTTCTCATAAGAAATCGGATCGAACAATTCATTGATCTCTTCCGGCGTTTCAGCCTTGGCGCGGATCGGGTGTGTGTTGATCAGCGCATCCAGCGTAAGCGCCGTGTCCGTGGCTTGCACCGCGTCCAGGTTTGCATTCCATTCCGGATGCAATGCCTGCGATGGCTTGAGCGCCATCCACGTGGCAAATCCTTCATTCAGCCAGATATTGTCCCACCACTTCATCGTCACCAGATCGCCGAACCATTGGTGCGCCATCTCATGCGCCAGCACTTCAAACACCTGCTGGTGTGAGTCCACAGAAGAATTTTTGTCGTCGATAAAAAGCAGCGACTCGCGGTAGAAAATCGCTGCCGTATTTTCCATTGCGCCCGCCTCAAAATCAGGCAGACCCAGAATGTCTAGCTTTCCAAACGGGTATGGGATGCCGTAATACTGGTTGTAAAACTTCAGTATCTCAGCGGCATAACGAAGCGCGGCGGCGCTTAGCAGCTTCTTGTCAGGGGTTCCACATACTCGGATGGGAGTGTTATCTGCCGAGCCTTCCACACATTCAAAATCGCCTACCGCCATCGCCACCAGATATGTGGACATCTTCGGCGTTGTGGCGAACTTAATCGTGTGTTTTCCTTCTCCCGGCCCAGGCGCGTCGGAAGCTATCACGCTGTTTGAAATCGCGGTATCGCCTGTGTTCACAATCAACGCAATGTCGAATGTCGCTTTGTACGCCGGCTCGTCCAGTGATGGGAAGGCGCGCCGCGCGTCCGTGTTTTCAAATTGCGTCGTCGCGTAATTTCTTACTTTGGTGCGCGCCAGATAAAATCCGCGCAGCTTGTCATTCAAAATGCCCGTGTATTTGATATGGATGGTCGCCGGGCCCGGTTCCAGCGGATCAGGAACCGTAAGCGTGACTTGTTCTTTTTCCGGAGCAAAACTCCATTTCGCTACTTGCGTCTTGTTGTCCTGGGTGATCGTCGCTTCCTGAAATTCCAGTTCAGCGGAATTCAGCGTGAACTCATTGCCCGCTTTATTTACTTCCACATCGAGCGTTTCATCGCCGCTGAAAACGGCTTTCTGCAGGTCCGGCATAAAGGAAAGAGCATAGTGCTTTGCGCTCAAGCCATAAGGCAGCCGCTGAGCGCCAGCCAGCAACGGCAGAAAAATAAAAATCATCAAGACAGATTTTTTCAATAAATTCATTTTTTCCTCAGGAACTTTATCGACACCGCCGTCAGTCTATCGGCACATTCTTCACTTATTGCGAAAGGGGCTTGCACGGGTGCCGCGTAATTGATGGCACTTTCTTCCCTTTAATCACTGTTGCGCATAGGCTGGGTTTATACGCCTTGCCGTCCCAGTCATAAACAGTGGTCTCCATCTTCGATGAGCCGACTTCAAACTGTCCGGTAAGAGAAGGCATGCCTTGTTTGACGATCTTCATGGGATGAAGCGAGGCATATTTCTCGTGCAGCGCCAGCTTGTAACCTTCTGCGTTTTTGAGATAAACCAGCGCGTCGCAGTTTGTGCTCTGGCAGTGGCATGCGCCCTGTACCTCGACAATCGTTCCCACGTCACGGCCACCGGAACGGATCGGCAGCGCCTCCAGCGTGGGATCGCTCGAGCTTGCGTCGCTGGCCGCGGTGCATGCAGCGTCCTTGAGGGCAGCCGCTTTCAAGTCAGGCGACAGGCTATCTTGCTGTGCAACACCCGCCACCATCAATCCACCGATAGAGATAAAAGCGAACAAAGCAGTTAATTTCATTGGTCCTGAGATGCATCCTTATATAGGGCTATTAAGGGAAGATACCACACGCGGCCGCGCCAAACCGTTGTTCAAGCAGGTCCGGAGCGTCTGTGCATGGTGGGACTTCCGTTCCCGGCAACCATAACTCACCCTGCGGCCCTACCACGATTGCTGTCTGCGGAAAATCTGCATTGGAGAGCGCGCGCAAAACCTGCAATATCTTTTTGTCAGGATCCAGCTTGGGCCCGCCTGGTTTCTCCTGCTTCACGGCATAGACCTGTCCGCGAAGAAATGTTCCATCGGAAGCCAGATGCGCTTCCAGCACCATTGTCAATCCATTTTCTGCATTCAAATTAAACGGCCCGTAAGTGGCGAAATTTCCCAGGGAGTATGCGATTAGCTTTCCTTTATAGATCTCCATGGCGCGAACCACGTGCGGTCCCGACCCCAGCAGCACGTCAGCGCCTGCATCAATCGCCGCGTGTGTGAACCGGCGTAGATCGCCGCGATCTTCACCGAGAAAAGTCTCATCGGCTTCAAGCACATGCTGGTGCGTAGCGCCTTCTGCTCCGCCGTGAAAGCCGACGATCACCAGATCGGATTCAGCCTTGGCCGCGCGTATGGTTTCAAGCGATGTGTCCAGATCAAGAAAATTGAAAGCTCCCTGATACGTTGCAAAGGCAATGATGGCAATTTTTCTGCCCTTCACGCTGAGCCGCGCGATGTCGCCAACTTCGCCGGTATGCGCAATCTGCAATGCATCCAGTACCTGCCGCGAACTGGCGCGTCCTTCTAGCCCAAAATCCATTGCATGATTGTTGGCCAGCCCCATTGCGGTGAATCCAGCATCTTTTAGATATTTGCCATAACGCGTCGGCACGCGAAACGCGAAACACGTGCCTATTCTCTTTCCGTGGCACTTGGCTGAATCGCCGCCATCGACGATTGGGCCTTCCAGATTTCCGTACACCACATCGCCACGCTTGAGGAATGGCGTTACTTCGGTTAGAAGGTTGGCTCCATCGTTCGGCGGCAGCGTCGATTCGTCGGGAAAAGTCGTGCCCAGCATCACGTCGCCTACGGCGGTAACCACTATCTCGTCGGCACGGCTGGGTGGACGGGCAGCATTTTCTGTCGTTGACTGCGGCGACGCGGACAAAGGTGATGGCTGAGGCGTTGGAAGAGGTGTTGGCGTCGGAGTGGGCAACGACTGAGTGGGCACGTCGGATGTCGTTGCCGCCGGCGTGTGTCGAGGAGATTGTAACGCTCGAACCAGCCCTGGGACAGCCAGCAGCACACAGCAGCAAATGGCCCTGGCCATACAGCCCAACCCTGTCATCTTGAGCGACACAGAGTGACGCAAGAGCGAGGTAAAGCCGAAGGCCCCCCAGGTCGTATCCTTTGCCATGCAGCTATAGGGAATTTTCACGAATATCCATCCGCTCTTCCGTTCATCAAATCCCCTGAATCTTCATCATGGCTTCCCCAGCCCCACTACCCTTCCCGCCACCACCATTTCAACACAGCGGTCCCAGGCAAACCAATAAGCTATTTCCCTGTAATCCTTCACGTCAAAAACCGCCAAATCCGCGTCTTTGCCTGCTTCCAGACTGCCCTTCCGGTCTTGCATCTGCAAGGCGCATGCGGCGTTGATCGTCGCCGCCGCAATCGCTTCCGCCGGCGTCATCTTCATATGCGTACAAGCCAGTGAGAGCACGAACGGCATACTCGGCGTGGGAGAGGTGCCAGGATTGTAGTCCGTGGCCAGCGCCACCGGCACACCAGCGTCAATCAGTCGCCGCGCATCGGGAAATTCTCTGTGGCCAAGAAAATAATTTGCTCCCGGCAAGAGGATAGCCACAGCGTCTCCGCGCGCCATCAAAGCAATATCTTCCGGCTGCACGCAATCCATGTGATCAAGCGACGCAGGCTGATGCTCCAGCAATGGCCCGAGCTTCGCCGCAGTAAACTGGCAGACGTGGGCGCGCGTGCCCAGGCCATGCCTGCGCGCTGCCGCTAATACCTTTTCCGATTGCTCCTGCGTAAACGCGCCGCGCTCGCAAAACACGTCAACATACTTCGCCAGCTTCTTTTTAGCGGCCTGCGGAATCATCTCGTCGCAGACCAGCTCCACATAGTCGTCCGCCCTGCCCGCATATTCCTGCGGTACCACATGCGCCGCCAGCAGTGTAGGGACAACTTCGCCCGGCCATTGCCGCGCCGCATCGCGTATCGCTTCCAGCGACTTGATCTCATCTTCCAGGGTCAACCCGTATCCTGATTTGGCTTCCACCACGCTGGTTCCCTGCTCCAGCATGGCATTCAGCGCCGCAAGCACCTTCTTGCTCAACTCGCCCCGGCTCGACTTTCTCACACCCGCGACGCTCGAACGAATCCCGCCGCCCGCCGCCGCAATCTCTTCATAGCCCGCGCCGCCGATGCGCTTTTCAAAATCGACCAGTCGCGGCGCGGCAAACACCGGATGCGTGTGGCAATCGATCAGACCAGGAATCACCACTTCGCCCCGACAGTCGAGTTCTTGGACTTTTTTGCGATTCGCTCTCAGCCATGGATCGCGCAGCAATTCACGCTGTTGGCCGGCAGCCAGGATCTTTCCGCCACCACACAGTACCGCCGCATCTTTTGTTAGACCGATTTCCTGCAGATCACGCCCGCGCCACGGCGCATTCGCACCGCGCAACGTAAGCAACTGGCCGATGTTGGCCAGCAGCAGGTAAGAAGATGTCTTATTTTTACTCAATGGAATTTTTGTCCACCATCACGTGCACCTGCACCATGGGGATCCCTTCGCATCCCATAGCTGTACCGTCCAATAAAGATCATTGAAGAAAAGGCACAATTTCCGGCTCCTGTAATCCGAGAAAATGAACGTGAAAGATTGCGTTGGCTTCCCTCCGCAAAAGACAACAATGCGGTGCCGGACAGAAAGGCTCACGTCATCAATCTTGGCGCTCTCTTTCTCTGGCCAGGAAAGCGCTGGCCGAGCATCTACTTTGATCGAATATTTCCCCGAACTACACCACGCGGTAGAACCTCCGGCCGCATGACGGCCATCGATCGGCTTAGGCAGCGGAGCAATACAGATCGATCCACTTTCTGTTTGCAAGGCAAGCGCCGGATTCACCATGACAGCGATCAGAATGATCTGAATACTTCGACTCAGGCTAGACTCCTGGAGGACGGCTGTTTTGGCAATTCCTTCGTGTCCTTTGTGGTTAAAGGGCTCCCTCGCTACCGCTCGGGATGTGAAGACCGCATCGGCACCTTCACGCCTGTCTTTTCCGCAAACCGCTCCGCCTCTTCATATCCAGCGTCTACGTGCCGTGCCACGCCGATTCCCGGATCGTTCGTCAGCACGCGCTCAATGCGCTTCGCCATCATCTCTGTCCCGTCGGCGACGGTGACCTGCCCGGCATGCAATGAATAACCAATGCCCACGCCGCCGCCGTTGTGGATCGAAACCCAACTGGCACCGCTGGCGGTATTGAGCAGAGCGTTGAGCAACGGCCAATCGGCCACCGCGTCACTACCGTCTTTCATACTCTCAGTCTCGCGATATGGCGAGGCCACCGACCCGCAATCCAGATGGTCGCGCCCAATCACGATTGGCGCTTTGATCTTGCCTTTCTTGACGAGGTCATTCATGGCCAGACCGAACTGCGCACGTTCCCCATAGCCCAGCCAGCAGATTCGCGCCGGCAGTCCCTGGAACTTGATGCGCTTGCGTGCCAGTTCAATCCAGCGGCTCAGAATGCGGTTCTTCGGAAACATCTCCAGCACCAGATCGTCGGTAACGGCAATATCTGCCGGATCGCCCGAGAGCGCCACCCAGCGGAACGGCCCACGCCCTTCGCAGAACAGCGGACGAATGTATGCCGGCACAAAGCCGGGAAAATCATAGGCGTCCTTCACGCCCTGCTGGAAAGCGAAGGTGCGAATGTTATTTCCGTAATCAAACGTCACGCTGCCCATCTTCTGCAAACGCAACATACCCTCGACGTGCCGCGCCATCGCATCGAGCGATTTTTCCAAATACACCTTGGGATCGTTCTTGCGCAGTTCCAGTGCCTGCTCCAACGTCATGCCGTTGGGCACATATCCGTTCAGCGGATCATGAGCCGAAGTCTGGTCGGTGAGAATGTCCGGAAGCACGCCGCGTTCTGCCAGCTCAGGAATCACGTCGGCGCAATTCCCCACCAGCCCCACGGAGATGGCTTCTTTCTTGCGCACGGCATTTTTCAGGATGCGCAGCGCTTCATCCAGATTGTTAACCATGAAGTCGCAATAGCCAGTCTTCAGGCGCTTCTTAATGCGCTCGGCGTCCACGTCGATTCCCAGAAAACACGCGCCGGTCATGGTCGCTGCTAGTGGCTGGGCGCCGCCCATGCCTCCCATGCCGCCACTCACGATCAGTTTCCCCGCCAGCTCGCCGCCAAAATGTTTTTCCGCCGCCGCGGCAAATGTCTCAAACGTCCCCTGAATAATTCCCTGCGAGCCGATATAAATCCATGAGCCCGCCGTCATCTGCCCATACATCATGAGCCCGGCGCGTTCCAGTTCGTTGAACTTCTCCCAATTCGACCAGTGGCCCACAAGGTTGGAGTTGGCGATCAGCACGCGCGGCGCGTAGTCGTGCGTTTTGAAGATCCCCACAGGCTTGCCCGACTGCACCAGCAGCGTCTCATCGCTTTCCAGGGACTTCAACGACGAAAGGATCGCCTCCAGGCATTGCTGGTTGCGCGCGGCTTTGCCCGTTCCGCCATAGACCACCAGGTCGCGCGGACGCTCGCCCACCTCATCATCGAGGTTGTTCATCAACATGCGCATGGCGGCTTCCTGCGGCCAGCCTTTGCACGTGATTTCTGTTCCACGGGGAGCTTTCAGTGGAGGCAGATGAGTCGCCTGAATTTCAGTATCAACCAGCATACAAAGATGGTAGCAAATATGGGTCCGATTAAGCGCTGAATTGCCGCCGCCTTTCTGTAGCCCGCCTTGAGCTCTGCTTCCAGCATCCAACTCTCAGATACCGGGAGGTGCGACTTGGACAGCAGAATTCGCGAAGGCATCGTTGATCGCGGCATTGAGAGAGGTGAATGGGAGATGAGGAATTTAAGCAAGCAGCTTGGACATGAAGAGTTCGATCAGGAACCACATGTAGGCGCGGTGGGCGCGCACAATTCAGGCCAGATGTCATCCGATGCCTCAGATCAGACTGGCACGACTCCCGTCGCGCGCTCTAAAGACGAAGGCTTACCGCAGCATGAAATTAACAAGGACGATATTCGAAATAGAAAAGTGGACCCGGAGGCTGTCCGAGAGTCTTTCAAAGAAGCGGAGCTTGATCCCACTGCCGAAACCGAGCCGGAGGAGGGCGAGACGGCCGCATAATTCAGTCTGGATTGCGGTTAGGTGTTTGAAGACGGCTGGCGCGCCACAGGCGCTTAGAATTCGACTGGCGACAATAAATCGCAAGCGGTTTGATGCGAAGAGACAAAAAGGAAACTCACCAGGTATTGTAGGCCGTGCCTTCAGAGCTGATAAGGCTCGACCCGCTTTTCACGTCGCTGATGCCCGGCTGCGTCTGGTCAATGCTGGTCAGCACGTCTTCCTGCACGGTCTGCCATGAATCGGTGGCATGGGTAAAAGGATCTTTGGGAATCGCGTGCAGATAGCCCGCTGAAACAATGTCATCTAAAGCCTGTGGCGCTTTGCCTTTGTCCTGCGTGTACTGATCAATGGCCTGCCGCATATTGTAAAGGTCCTCTTTCAGGACCGCTTCATTTGCGTGCAGGATGTGAATTCGATAAATCGGCACCATGATGCCCAACAGAATGGAGATCATGGCGCACACGATGATCATCTCAATCAGCGTGAAGCCGCGCTGCCGCCTCTGTAATCTGAATGGACCGATCATAAAGTTACCAATCCTTATATTTGGTGCCGTCTAAGCCGACACCGGTGGACTTTGTGTACACATCAAACACGTTCTGCCCGCCCCAGGAATCCGACTGTGGATCGTCCTGCATGGAACGCAGTCCCCAATCCGTGTTCCCGGTCATGGGATCTACGGGGATACGGCGCAGAAAACGGAGCTTCTTGCCGCCGGCAATCTCCACGCCGTTAACCAGCGTATCCATGTCCGGCGGATATCCCTCAGAACCCAGCTTCTGCTGAAACGCGTTTTTGTCCGCCGCGTCCTTGTAGCGATCAATCGCGGAACGCATTTCCCAAAGGTCGCGCCGCAACTCCACTTCCCGCTGGCGGCGCACGCTCACTTTCACCACCGGAACGGCCGCTCCCATCAGGATGAGCAGGATTGTGATCACCACAATCATTTCCAGCAGCGTCACACCCGTTTGGCGGAGATCCAGCAAACGCCTGCTCATCAATCCCCGGTTCAAGCGAATTGTTTGTCTCTGCCTCATCACGGACCTTCTGCTAGTTTACCGTGATTGTGCTTTGCGATCCCAGCACGTTCATCGGCTGGTTCTTGCTGTTCCGTGCTCCCGGCACAGCAACTGAAATCGCGCCAGTACCCTTGGCCTTCGCCGTAAACGTCAGGTTAAACACAGTGCCGTCCCCGGTCATGCCTTGCGATCCAGGAGGGCGTTGCGCGGTGATCTGCAGTCTGCCTGTTGCCGGATCGTCGCGATACACCAGCGCCACGTTCTGGCCGTCTTTGGCCAGGAAGTCACCATTCGTGACTTTCACGAACTGGAACAGCTTTGGATCGTAACTAATTTGAATGGGAACGGACGCAATGTCCTCGCCCTGTGACAACATCACCGTCACAGGGAAGCTGCTTCCAACTCCCTGTTGCAATGTTCCAGGCTCCAGACGCAATCCTACCTGGCCTGGCTTGAGCGATTGCTGCTGCGCAGGTGTACCCTGCGGCGCTGCATTTTGCTGCTGCGGTGGCTGCTGTCCAGGAATCTGCTGCGGAACGGCCGCTGGCTGGCGTGCCGGAGTCACCGGCGCTCCGCCCGCGGGTTGCTGCGGTGCTGGCGTAGCTGCTGCCGGAGTAACATTGCTGGGAGGCACTTGCCGTC
>Ga0070734_10002500_pt1 | contig 22046 bp, 25 predicted proteins | sample Coa_R1_8_FD_66444 | JGI IMG/M metagenome (GOLD analysis project Ga0070734, IMG submission 66444) | Surface soil microbial communities from Centralia Pennsylvania, which are recovering from an underground coalmine fire - Coalmine... | ecosystem: Environmental > Terrestrial > Soil > Unclassified ...
CTTCGCGATGCCGTAGGGCGTCGCCGGATTGGGTCTGGTGTTCTCGGTCGACGGAAGCTCGAGCGCATCGCCATACACCGCGCCCCCGCTTGACGCAAAGACGATCCTGGGGGCGGCGCGCTGCCGATCAGAGGCTTCGAGCACGTTCAGCAGGCCGAGGATGTTGGCTTCCGCGTCGAACCGGGGCTCCTCGAAGGACTTTGGAACGGAGACCTGTGCGGCGTAGTGATAAACCGCCTCCGGCGCAAACTCCGCGAATGCCTCGTCGATCGTGCGGGCGTCGGTTACGTCGGCGACGAACAAGCGGGCCGCCTTGGCCACGTTTGAACGAACACCGCTGGATAGATTATCGAGCGCGGCGACCGTGTGACCCTCTGCGAGGAGCGCATCAACGACGTGAGAGCCGATGAAGCCGGCTCCGCCGGTCACAAGGACGCGCATGCTCTAGAGTTTGCGTTACGAAACCTCGGCGTGGGCGGCGGCGGGAATCGTTAGCTCGATAACCGCCCGCGATTCGTTCACGCTCGCGTAGACCAGGTGGTCCATGTTGTATTGCTCGATCATCGCCTGCTGTTGCTGGCTGAGTTCCAAGTAGTGCCCAATCGGGCGTCGCATGAGCCGGTGGGCAATGCCACGGGCGACGAGAGCGACGGTGGCGCAAAGCACGCGAACGTCGTTCCAGAAGCTCCGCCGGCGAACATACTCGACGTCCAGCTCGCATTTGATGGGTACGAGGACATCTACGTAGAACGACTCGGGGTCAGGGCGTTCGTCGAGGATGGACTCCTCGTGGCGAAACAGAATGGCGGTTGGCCCGGTGATTCCCGGGAGGACGGACAGGATGATTCCGCGCGCCGCCGTCGGAAAATGCTCCACATAGCGTGGGACTTGTGGCCTAGGGCCGACCAAGCTCATGTCGCCCAAGAGCACGTTGAAGAGCTGCGGGAGTTCGTCGATCTTGGTTGCGCGGAGGAGACGACCGAGCCGGGTCATGCGTTCGTCGGCCGCGGCCGTGATCTGCGGTCCCAGCGTCTCGGCATTGGCCACCATCGTACGGAACTTGATGATCTTAAAAATCCGCCCGTCCTTACCCACGCGATCCTGGCGGAAGAACACACCGCCTTTGGACTCAATTGCAATGATCGTCGCGACGATAACGAACAGCGGAATGAAGCAGAAGAGCAGGAGCACCGAGATGCAGACATCGGCGGTTCGCTTCGCGGTGTTGTAGAGGTTCTCTCTCGGCGGATTAAGAGCGGTAGCCATATTGCAAAAACTCAACTCGCTCAATAATCATCGGGCGCCGATGCCCGTAAGATCACCTAAAGAGCGTACTCCAGAAGGAAGTGACGAAGCAGGTCGCCATGTCGGCGCAGTCGTTAGGTCCATCTTTCCGCGATTCATTCCTTGAATTTCATCCTTCGAACGATCCTGCCTAGGAGGGAGGCTTGGAGTACCGAGCCAACCTACTTTTCATTTGCTTCAACGTGTCCGCGTCTCCTTCGCCCGCTTTCTTCGAGAAGATCGCGATCGCCCGCTCCTCGGTGGCCGCCGCATCTCCCCGCTTCCCGCACTTGAATTGAGCTAGCGCCAGGGTGTCGAGAGTCTCCGCCAGCTCCCGGGTGTTTGGCTTCAGGAGGGCAACCGCTTCCGCCGCGATCGATTCAGCCAAGCTGTAATCAATGCCCGGCAGCGGGTCTTCGTCATCGACCATCGCCCATGCGATCGAATTCAACACGACGGGCTTTCGTTTGGCTCCGTTCTCGGATTCGCCCTTGGCGTACGCGTTCGCCGAGCTCGGGTCCAAGTGGGCCAACGCGGCCAACTTCGCGACAACCAAGTCGTCGGCAAATTCCGGATGATCAGCAATGATCTTATCTACCGCCGAAACGGCATCTTGGTACCGCTTTTCGGTCATTGCGGTAACGAACGGTTTGAGAAGATTTGACTCTGACTTAGGATCATTCTTCTCGGTTGCGGCGGACTCTTCGCGCTTGCGCTCGGCCGCGTAGTCGAACTTGCCGGTGAGCATCTGATCGAGGGCTTCATCGAGCCCGATCATCGGGTGTCCGATCCAAGCGATCTTGCCATCTCGACCGACGACGAAGGCGGTTGGGATTCCGTCCTGGCCCGCAGCTACCATCCAAGATTCGCTCATGGTGCCGGTCGGTCCATCCGCGCCGACGTTGTAGTCCATGTCCGCGCCCTCGCTCTTCACAAACTCGCGCACGGCCGGCATATAGCTCACATCCGAATTCCCCGGTTTTTGCGTCGGTGTCTCCCAGACGCTGATCCCGCTGAACGTCACCTTGCCTGAATACTTCTTTGCGAGTTCGGTCAGGTGCGGGATGGATGCGCGACAGGGTCCACACCACGTCGCCCAGAACTCGACCACGTACAGCCTTCCCTTCTCAAACCTGTCAACCGGCTTGCCCTTTATCCAGCGAAATACCTTCATCGCCGGAGCGGGGTCCCCCGCTCCGAGCGATGCCGCTGCGGCACAGGAAACGCTCCCCAAAACCAGGAGCGATATCCCAAGGATGTGGATGCGCCCTTTCATAACAACTGCCTCGTAAGACTACCGGAGCCGGCTGCCGTTGTCGCAGGTCAAATGGCCTGAGAGTGCGCAAATTGCGTCGTGCATTGTAGGCTAGGCCCGTGCGCGTCGTTATGCTCAGCTGGGAGTACCCTCCCCGAATCGTCGGGGGCATCTCGCCGCACGTTAGCGAATTGTCCCGCCAGCTTGCGGGCCGGGGAATCGAGGTCCACGTGGTGACCAAGGAGACGCCGCTGGCGCCGGACGAAGAGACCGAACCATCCGGCGTGAAGGTCCACCGGGTCCACTTGGGGAGCCAACCGAACGACTTCCTTCATGAGATTCAACTCCTGAATCAGGCGACCGATCTGCGCGTCCGTAAGCTCCTCGAGGACTGGCGGCCGGGGGGGCAGCCGACCATCTTCCATGCCCACGATTGGCTTTCACTAGACTCAGCTCGCGAGCTCAAGTACGAATACAAGCTCCCGATCGTGGCGACGATTCACGCCACCGAGTCCGGTCGCCACGGCGGCATCTTCAACGACACCTCGAAGTACATTCACGAACAGGAGTACTGGCTCACTTACGAGGCCTGGCGCATCATTGTCTGCTCCGAGTTCATGAAGAGCGAGGTCACGCGGCTCTTCAACGCGCCGGGCGACAAGGTCGACGTTGTTTACAACGGGGTCGATCCTGCAAAGTTCGAATTTGATTGGTCCGACGCCGACCGGGCCGCGCACCGCGCCAAGCTCGCCCTCCCCGAGGAGAAGATCGTCCTTTACGTAGGCCGGTTCGTTCGAGAAAAAGGGATTCACGTGCTACTGAACGCGGCCAGCGCGGTCTTGGCAGAGGAACCGAACACGAAGTTTCTGATCGTGGGCGGCGGGCACCGCGAACGGTTCGAGAAGTTCGTGCATTGGGCCGGCCTGCAAGAGAAGGTCCTCTTCACGGGATTCATGGCAAACCGCGCGCTTCACATGCTTTACCGCTGCGCGGACGTCGCCGTCTTCCCTTCCCTGTACGAGCCGTTCGGTATCGTCGCCCTCGAAGCCATGGCGGCTGGCGCCTCGGTGGTTGCCAGCGATGCGGGAGGACTTCGCGAAGTGGTGCATCACGACGAGACGGGCACGCTGAGCTACGCCAATAATCCCGGCTCGCTCGCGTGGTCGATTCTGAAGGTGCTGCGCGACCCAGTTCGGGCGCGCGCCCTTGAGGAGAAGGCAAAGCTGCGACTCCGAACGGACTTCGATTGGGGCCACATCGCCGAGCAGACGATGCGGATCTACGACCGGTGCTGGACGGAGTTTCTTGGTTCGTACTGGGCGGAAGCGACCCTCTGGCCGGTTACACCTGGCGCGGAGGAGCGCGCGAAAGCATCGCGGGTCAAGACGAAGGCCGAAACTGGAAGAGAAACCGCCGTGGAACGTCCGAGCGTGCCCATTCAAGCCAAGCCGGACGAATTCATGCTCGAGGAGGAAGAGGCTGCGACTTAAAGCCTCTTTGCGGGCACGAGCAGCGCCATACCTGCCAAGTTAAGGGAATGAAGCGCGTCCACGCCGTTCCCCTTCTGTTCATCCTCCCTTGCGTTGCCGGCGCCCAGGCACTTTCGGGAGCCACGATTCGAGCCGGCTACACCGTCTCCAGCAGCTTCACCGACCGGAACGGCTTCTCCGGCAGCCTGGAAGGGCCAGAGGTTGGCCTCGACCTCCCAATCGGATTGCCGTTGCCCGTCAGTGGGCTTGGCGGGCTACAGTTCGCGCTTTCACCTTCGTTCATGAGCGGGACTGGAGGATTTAGCGGGTCACCTGAGCGAGGCAACGTCTACCGGCTTATTGGGACGGCTCGGCTGGCCCCTCCCGGTTCCCCGGTATACATCCGGTTCGGAACCGGATATGCATACGCTGCGGACACACAAAGCCAATTCACTTCGCAAAGTGCCTACGAGGCCCAATTCGGAGTCGGCATGTCGCTGACGAAACTTCCCGTGCTCAACCTCTCGGCCGAGATTCTCTATCACCAATCGAGCGTGGCTCAGGTTCGCGGTTGGACGTTTGGGCTCTCCGCCCGGTTCTAAGCAGTGCTACTGTCCGAACAGGCGGCCAATTTGGTTAACCGTCACCGCCCCGAGGTAGGCCAACGAGGTCATGTAGGTGAACATGAAGATCGGCCACTTCCACGAGTTGGTTTCGCGCTTGGCCGTCGCGAGGGTGGACATGCATTGACAGCACAACGCGAAGAAGACCATCAAACCGACGGCCGAAAAGGGCGTGAGCAGCGGTCGATTGTCCGCTCGCTTCTCCTCTTGTAGGGCGCGTCGCATGTCGGGCGTGTTCCCCTCCACGTCGTGGCCCAGGCTGAAGATGATCCCGAGCGCGGGCACCACGTTCTCGCGCGCGGGGAACGCGGCCACGATCGCGGTGGTAATCCGCCAATCGAAACCCGCGGGCGCAAACGCGGGCTCGATCGCCCGTCCGAACTGACCCAAGAATGAGTTGGACAGCTGGCGCTGGTCCACGTAGTGGTCGACTACTTCACGGGTTGCTTCCTTGTGGGCAAGGCGGTACTCAGCCCGATACTGCTCCGCTTTCACGAGTGGCCGCGGAAAGTAGGAGAGCGTCCAAATCACAATCGCGGTCACGACGATCGTGGTTCCCGCAACCGTCACAAACACCCGTGCTCGGAAATACATCGCGAGCCAGATGTCCTTCCACTTTGGGAGCTGATAGGGCGGGAGCTCGAGCACGAACGGCAGGCGCTTGCCCTTGATGATCGTGCGGCTGAGAAGCCAAACGATCGGGACGGCGACGACCATGCCGAGCAGGTGCATCGCGTAGAGCGTAAAGCCGGCCCAGAAGGCGCCAAATCTCGGCTCGATAAATGCTCCGATCAGCATGATGTAGACCGGCAACCGCGCGCTGCAGCTCATCAACGGGGCAACGAGAATCGTTGCCAGGCGCGAACGCGAATCCGGCATCACACGCGCCGCCATCATCCCCGGAATCGCACAGGCAAAGCTCGAAAGGAGCGGGATGAAGGCGCGCCCGTTGAGGCCGCACCAGCCCAAGAGGCGGTCCATGAGAAAGGCGGCCCGTGCCAAGTATCCCGTTCCTTCCAGCAACGAGATGAAGAAGAACAGGATCAGAATCTGGGGCAGGAACTGCAGCATGGCGCTCAGGCCGGACAGCAGTCCATCGCAGACGAAGGACTTAACGACGGGAATACCGTCCAGGTGGGGACCGATCGCACCGCTCACCCGGTCGAAAACGAACTTGATCCCGCCCATGATGGGCTGGGCGAACGTGTAGATCGACTGGAAGACAAGGTACATGACCGCGGCGAAAATGGCCAGGCCGAATACTCGGTGCGTGAGGATCCGGTCAATGCGATCGGTGGGTGAGAGTCTCCGATGCAACGGCTCGGTTTCGATGACGTTCTCCGCGACCATGCGAGCCCAGGCATAACGAACCGGAACGCGATCGATCGCCACCTCGGCCGGCTGTCGCTCCCTCGGCTGTGGCGTGTCGAAGAGCGGGGCGCCCGGCATTGAGAGAGGCTTTGGAGCGGGCGGAACCGCCAACGCTTCCGCTACCGCGCGCTTAAGCTCCTCAACTCCTCTCTCTTTGTGGCCGATCACCTTCACGACGCGGGTGCCGAGGATCTCCGATAGCCGGTTGGCGTCGATGTGGCGTCCGGAGCCCTCCAGTCGGTCCTCCATCGTCAGCGCAACGATTGCCGGAAGTCCGATTTCCGCGATCTGCGCGTAAAGGTACAGGTTGCGCTCCAGGTTCGACGCATCGAGCACGCAGACTAGGAGTTCGGGCGCCTCGCCGAGGCCCTCGGCACCCAAGATAACGCCGGAGGCGACGCGCTCATCCTCGGATACCGCGCGGAGGCTGTAGAGGCCCGGGACGTCGATGAGCTCGTGACGAACCCCATCGATAACAAGCGAACCGCTGATCCGTTCGACGGTCACACCGGGGTAGTTGGCGACCTTTTGCCGCGCTCCGGTGAGGGCGTTAAAGAGTGTCGTCTTGCCCGCGTTCGGGTTGCCGACCACGGCGATTCGGGCCGCATGGGTAGCCGGCGCCGGCGCCCGGCTCATCGCTGGGGGCTACTCCCGCTTCTTCCGCTTCTTCTTACTTTCGGCTTCCCCCGCCGCCTCGAGGAGGAAAGCGCAGTTCTCGCGTTTGCGGAGGCAAAGTCTGTAGCCACGGAGGTTTATTTCAACGGGATCCCCGAATGGTGCAACCTTGATGACCTCGAAGACCGCGCCTTCCGTCAGTCCCATTTCCTGGAGCCGAATCAACTCCTCGGAACACTCCTGACACCCCACAACCCGAGCCAACTGGCCCTTCTTGAGTTGATCGAATTTAAGGGTGCGGTCGTCCGAAAGAGCCAATGTCTTAATCTACCCAAAAAAGTATGGATTCACGACGTGACTCTATATACGCTCGCGCCTGACCCGAAGTTCAACGAACCACGAGTGTAAATAACGACGGGATGGGCGTCCCATTCGGCTCCAGGTGAACCTGCCAGGTTTGGGTGAGCACGGTCGGATGATCCGGATCGCGATGAACTCCGTCGACGGGTGTTGCGATGTACTGCCGCTGGGCGTATTCGATGAGATCGCCTTGCTTGCTCACGATCATGTAGTAGTCGCCGATCTGCTGCCCCCCGAGAGCTTCGGTGTACCTTCCGATCACCTTCCACGCCTTCGTGCCGTTCACCTCGACCTCTCCGGCCAGCTCATGGGTTGGCCACGAGGCGGCAATCCGGCGCAGCTCCTTATCCCAACTGATCGCTATACCGAGGGCAGCGGAGCGGTCACCAATACTTCCTGACGCCGCTGCGTAGATCTCTGAAATCTGGAGATTCTTAACCGGCTCGATCAAGCGCGTCGTGGTTGCGTTACGCTCCTGGTTATCCGGAATGTTATAGGAGAACTTGTCGCCATCGCTCGTGATGATCCAAGTCTTGTTATGGGGCGCGCTCCGATCCTGTCGCACGTACAGCTTGTTCGGCGCCTGATACTGAAGCGTGGTGTCGACCTCCTCACCAACCGAACCGGTCGGGGCTTTCGCTTCGACGAGTAGGCGAATCGTGCCGGTAAGACTCGTGAGCCCGCTGTACCGCGCAAGCATCTTCGAGATCACTTCTCCGCCCGTCGGTAGGCCCTGAGTGGGGCCCCCAAGTATTCCAATTGCTAGAACGGCGCTGATCATCTGTTCCCTTCCCGCGTCCACGGTACCTCGGCGATCCCCAACTTAACGTTTGAGAATCGCGCCGCCGTGAACGCCCAATCGGAAAGACGGTTCAAGAACGCCATCAATTCGGTTCTTACCGGCTGATGGCTTGATTCGGACAAATAAATGACCGATCTTTCCGCCCTCCGAACCGCCGCACGCGCAACGTGAAGCGAACTGGAAGCTTCGCTGCCGCCGGGAAGAATAAAGTTGCGGAGGGGCGGAAGCTCCAGTTCAAACTCATCGATCGACGCCTCTAATCGGCTCACATCTTCGTAGCTGAGCAGCGGGTTCGCAAGGCGGCCCTCGGCGGGGCTCGCTAACTCCGCCCCTACATCGAAAAGCCGAGATTGAATCCACGGCACCAGCGTCTGCACCCGCTCTGGCGCGCCGTGAACCATGCCGAGCGCGGCGTTGGCCTCGTCGACCGCGCCAATCGCTTCGATCTGCTCGCTCGCCTTGGATACCCGGGCGCCTCCGAAGAGCCCGGTCTCTCCGCGATCGCCGGTCTTCGTATAGATTTTCACGTTCGGTGTGAGCGAAGGACCCGCCATGCAAATCGGGGCAAGGTTGCGGCCTTCGAGAACTTGCGCGGATTCATTGCGAGTCGCCAGAGCCACTCGAGGTTCATACGCTGGATCAGAACAGGTGCGCGTTTGGTCTTCCCGCTGAATACGTCGAAGGAGCCGCCGACGCCGATCGCCGCCTTCGCCCTGATCACGTCCAAGGTTCCGGCTATGAACTTCTCCTGGCGCGGGATGCCCATTGCCACAAACAGGATGTCGGGCCTCGCGGCGGCGACCTCCTCCGCCACGATCCGATCGTCTTCCGCGGGAAAGTATCCGTGCCGCGTTCCCACTATGTGGCACCCCGGATACCGAAGCCGCAAGCGCTCGGCCGCCATCTCCGCTACCCCCGGCGCGGCGCCGAGGATAAAGATCCGGTACCCCTTCTCCGCACTTCTCGCACAGAGCTGGTCGACAAGGTCGACGCCGCTGACCCGCCCCGCTACCGGTTTTCCAAGCCGCTTGGCGGCCCAAACCACGCCGAAGCTGTCGGGCGTAATCAGATCCGCTTTGGACAGCACTTCGCGGAACTCGGGATCGCTGAGTTGGGCATAAAGCCCGCTCGAATCGGCGGTGACGACAAAGTGAGGTTTGCCGCTGGCGATGAACCCTTCGATCCGGTCCATCGCGGCGTCCATAGTCACGCGATCTACCGGAATGCCGAGGATCGAGACGCTGTCGGGTGGCACGGACTGAACCCGCGTGGACATCAGGCAAGAGAATACCGGAGGCGCTTCAGCGTAGAATAGTGCCGAATGAGCACGGTGACGGCACGGACGGCCGCAAAGCTCCGACTTCGAATCAAGCGCCAGGACGGCCTCGAACAGCAACCCTATTTCGAAGACTTCGAGATCTCGTTCCGGGAGAAGATGAACGTGATCTCCGCCCTCATGGAGGTGCGGAAAAACCCGGTGACGACGGATGGCAAGACGGTCAAACCGCCTACATGGGAAGCTGCGTGTCTGGAGGAGGTTTGCGGTTCGTGCACGATGCTTGTCAACGGCATGGTCCGACAGTCATGTACGGCGCTCATCGAGTCGGTCGGCCGATTGGTGGGCGACACTTACCACGTCACCCTCGAGCCGATGCGCAAATTCCCGGTCACCCGGGACCTCATCGTCGACCGCACCGGCATGTTCGATAACCTCAAGAAGGTCAAGGCTTGGGTGCCGATCGACGGATCTTACGATCTGGGCCCTGCCGAGCCGCAAGACGACCATGTCCGCCAATTCCGCTATTCCCTCTCGCGGTGCATGAGCTGCGGCTGCTGCGTCGAAGCGTGCCCTCAGGTCAACGAGAAGACGAACTTCGTCGGCCCCGCCGCTATCGGCCAGGCGCTCCTTTTCAATCTTCACCCTGTCGGATCCACCCTCGCGTACGAGCGCCTTGAATTCCTCACCACCGAGGAAGGTATCTCCGGCTGCGGGAACGCCCAGAACTGCGTAAAGGTTTGCCCCAAGGGCGTTCCACTTACACGGGCCATTGCTCACCTCAACCGGGAGACCACGCTCTACCGAGCCAAGAAATGGCTGGGCTTCATCTAGTCGAGCAGGTTCGCGTTGGGCCGGTGACGGTTGGCGCGGGCTCGCTGGTCCTCATCGCCGGCCCGTGCCTTGCCGAATCGCTGGAACTGTGCCGCCGGGTCGCCGGGCACATGATTGAGGTGACCTCGCGCCTCGGCATGCCCTATGTCTTCAAAGCCAGCTTCGACAAAGCGAACCGCTCCGGGGCGAACGCAGCGCGAGGGGAAGGAATCGATGCGGGCCTAGCCATCCTCCGCTCGATCAAAGATGAGTTCGGGTTGCCGGTAACCACCGATGTTCACACGTCGGAGCAAGCGCACCTTGCCGCTCAAGTCGCCGACCTCCTACAGATCCCCGCGTTCCTGTGCAGGCAGACCGACCTGCTGGAGGCGTGTGCGGCCACGGGTAGGCCGGTAAACGTAAAGAAGGGCCAGTTCTTGGCGCCTTGGGACGCGAAGAACATTGTGGATAAGCTGCGCGCGGCCGGAGCTGTCGGCGCGATGCTCACCGAGCGAGGCACCACGTTTGGCTACAACGCGCTCGTCGTGGATATGCCCGGTTTGGAGACCATGCGGAGCTACGGCGTGCCGATCTGCTTCGACGCCACCCACTCCGCTCAGCGGCCAGGAGCGCTCGGGGCGTCAACGGGCGGCGCGCGGGGGACGATTCCGGCGATGTCGCGGGCTGCCGCCGCAGTGGGGATAGACGCGCTGTTCGTGGAGACCCACCCGGAGCCGAACAACGCCCTCTCGGATTCCACCACCCAATGGCCGCTGGCCGATATCGAGCCTCTCCTCGCTCGAGTCCTTGAAATCGATAGGGCTGCTCGTGCCTCAGCCTAGGCTCTGAAAGAGCCATGACCGGTTGATCGCCACCATGTCGGGGTGCCAGTCATGCCCCCAATCCAACTCGGTGAGCGCCTTGGGGCCAGGAAGCGCCTCGTAGATCGAGCGCACTGCATCCGGCCGACTAGCGGGATCCTTCAAGCCCAGCGTCACGTGTGTCGGGACGCGGCACCGCGTCGCCTGGTTCACCGTGTCGAAGTATCCGAGCGTGTTGAAGAGCCGCTCCTTGCCTAGCGGCGTGTTCTCCATGAAGTCGGCAAGCTCTTTGAGCGGGTACCGGTAGATCTCCTCTAGGAGGCGGCTCCGGATTCCACCCAGAAACGGCATGTCCGCGCACACAGCCCGAATCGACGGGCACTGCGCGCCGCACGAAATCGCCAGCCCCCCGCCTTGGCTCATCCCCATCGCCGCCAGTCGGTCTTCATCCGCCTCGAGCTGCGCCTGCAAGACTCGGACCGCGATGAAGCAGTCCTGCGCCATGCGCCGGAAGATCCAAGTTTGGGGGTCATCCGCGCCCTCGGCAAAGTAGCCGCGCTCGGGAACGTACTTCTCCTGATGGAAGGGGTCGTGACCAAAGAAATTGAAGCTCAGGCTCACCATCTCGTCGCGCGTTCCGTAAGCGTCCGGGAGCTTTGACTCGCGCCCGTACGGCGGGATCCACAGGAAGCCGGGATAGCGCCTGGCTTGGGGCGGGTAGGCGATCCACCCGTGAAGCGTTCGCCCTTCCATCCCTCGAAACGCCAGCGCCTCGACAACGAAGCCCGGCAGTTCGAAGGCGTTGTTAAGGCTGCGGTGAAACTCGAGGGGAACCGCATCTGCCTCGGCACGGGCCTCGGCCCAAAACTCGTCGAAGTCCTCGGGGACGTCGGGGAGGACGACGCTCATGCACCAAGTGCGCGAGAGAGGGATTCGACGTGCATGCCGGTCGTCATCAGCCAGGCGGTTGCGCGTTGAATCTCTTCGGTGGCGCCGTCAAGCTGGAGGCAGGCCCATCCGAAGTCCGCGTCGATGTTGGCCCGCTGAACCACGACCTTCACCTCGAACTCGCGGCAAAGCTGCCAAAGCCATGGCTTGGTACTCTGTTCGCCGGTCGCGGTGACATTAACTTGAACCTGGGGCATGCTTGCAGAGGATACCGGAGAGCACCGAACGTATAATCCAGTAGAGCGATGAGCGACCGCGTCCTGGTCTTCGATACCACCCTCCGCGACGGCGAGCAGAGCCCGGGAGTCCGGCTTTCCTACCCGGACAAGCTCGAGATCGGCCGCCAGCTCGTGGCCATAGGTGTCGATATCATCGAAGCCGGTTTTCCCATCAGCTCTCCCGGCGACTTCGAAAGCGTCAACGGACTCGCGAAGGATCTGAAGGACGTCACGATTTGCGGTCTTACCCGGGCGCGCGACAAGGACATCGAGGTCGCCGCGGAGGCGCTCAAGCCCGCTGCGCGCCGCCGCATTCACACGGGTCTTGGCGTCAGCGACAACCATCTCACCTTCAAGCTTCGAATGACGCGCGAGGCCGCCCTCGAGACGGGGGTCAGGGCGGTGAGGCTTGCGAAGCAGTTCACGGACGACGTCGAGTACTTCATGGAGGACTCCGGCCGCGCCGATCGCGACTACGTTTACAAGGTCGTTGAGGAGGTCATCAACGCGGGCGCCACGACCATCAACGTTCCCGATACCACGGGATTCACCTACCCCAACGAATACTTCCACCTCATCAAGGGGATCATCGATAACGTCCCCAACTCGGACAAGGCCGTCTTCAGCTGTCATTGCCACAACGACCTAGGCATGGCGACCGCGAATACCCTCGCCGGCGTCATGGCCGGCGCCCGGCAGGTGGAGGTCACCGTCAACGGAATTGGCGAGCGAGCCGGCAATACGGCCCTGGAGGAAGTTGCCGTAGCCCTGAAGGTTCGAAGCGAATTGTTCAAAGTCGAGACCAACATCGACACCACCGGCCTGCTCAACCTTTCCCGGCTCGTATCTCGACTCACTGGCATGGTGGTTCAGCGCAACAAAGCCGTCGTCGGTGCAAATGCGTATGCCCACTCTTCAGGGATCCATCAGGATGGCGTTCTCAAGGAGCGAAGCACCTATGAGATTATCGATCCTCACCTCGTGGGCGCTGAAAAGAGCGAGATCATACTCACCGCCCGAAGCGGTCGTCATGGGCTCAAGCACCGCCTCGCCGAACTCGGGTTCAACTTCACCGACGAGCGGTTCGAGCAGGTGTACAGCGACTTTCTCAAGATGGCTGACACGAAGAATGAGGTCGACGAGGACGACTTGCGGTTGCTGGTAAGTTGACGCTCCGAGACGCCTCATTCCCGGCTGACCTCGACCTCGTCCGGACGCTGTTTCGCGAGTACGCCGAAGAACTTGGTGTCGATCTCTGCTTCCAGGGCTTCGACGAAGAGCTCGCTTCTCTGCCCGGCAAGTACGCTCCGCCGCAGGGTGCGATCCTCCTGGCCGGAGAGGTCGGCTGCGTCGCTTTGCGCGAGCGGGGAGACGGTGTGTGTGAGATGAAGCGGCTGTTTGTCCGCCCCGCCGGGCGCGGAACTGGCTTGGGCAGGCAGCTGGCGAAGGCGATCTTGGAGCGCGGCGAGAACCTCGGTTACCGTGAGATGGTTCTCGACACTCTTGATCACCTGAAGCCGGCGATCAAGCTGTACCGCGAGCTAGGTTTCGACGACCGCGCCGCCTACTACGAGAATCCACTTCCCGGCGTTGTTTATATGGGTGTCTCGCTTCCGCGAAGTACAATCCACGCCTCATGAGTGAAGAAGCGATCCGCGAGTTCAGGATCGAGAAGCTGGGGAAGCTTCGCGCGCTCGGTAAAGACCCATTCCTCACCGAGCGGTTCGATTCGACTCACTCGGCCGACGGGATGATCGAGAAGTTCGAAGAGGGTCTGAGGGTAGCTTTCGCCGGCCGAATCGTCTCCCTCCGCATCATGGGCAAGGCGGCCTTCGCGCACCTGAGCGACGGCGACGGCAAGATCCAGGTCTATCTTCGCAAGGACGACCTTTCCGCGGACGATTGGGAGGCGGTCGCCCTTCTGGATCTTGGTGACCACCTCGGCGTGACCGGTGACCTGTTCGTTACCAAAACGGGCGAAAGGAGCATCCATGTCCGTACGCTCGCGCCGCTCAGCAAGTCCTTGATCCCGCCACCGATCGGCAAGGAGAAGGACGGCCAGATATTCTACGGGCTGTCCGACGTCGACCAGCGGTACCGTCACCGGCACTTGGACCTCATTGCGAATCCGGAGGCGCGCAAGCTTTTGCTCGACCGCTCACGAATCGTCTCTGCGGTTCGGCGCTACTTTGATGGGAACGGCTACTTTGAGGTCGAGACTCCGATGCTACAGGTTGAGGCCGGGGGCGCCGCGGCTCGACCGTTTCAAACCCACTACAACGCCTACGAGTTGGATGTCAAGCTCCGAATCTCGCTGGAGCTCTATCTCAAACGGATCATTTGCGGGGACGTGCCGCGCGTGTACGAGATCGGGAGGGTTTTCCGAAACGAAGGGGTGAGCAACCGCCACAACCCTGAGTTCACCATGCTCGAATTCTATGAGGCGTACACAAACCTCGAGGGCATGATGGGCCGGGTCGAGGAGCTGGTCAGGTACGTCACGGAGCAGGTCTTCGGCAGCACCAAGGTGGGCGGCTGCGATTTTGGCAAGCCGTGGGCGCGCGTCGACCTCCTGACTGAGATTGAGGCTCAGTGCGGGATCAAACCGGCCGAGTTAAACGAGCTTGAATCTGCTCGGGCCGCGATGAAACGCGTCGGGTTGCCCGTGGACAAGGAGAACAACCTCGGCGGAATCATCGAAAAGCTGCTCGAGCGCTTCGTCGAACCGACGCTACAGCAGCCGACGTTCGTTGTCGGCTATCCGATCGAAACCAGTCCGCTCGCGAAGAAAGACCCTAACCGGCCCGGCATCACCCGCCGCTTTGAGGGTTATGCCTTCGGACGCGAGCTCTGCAATGCGTTCAGCGAGCTAAACGATCCGATCGACCAGCGGGAGCGGTTTGAGCAGCAACTCGGTGAGCGAGCCAAGGGTGACGACGAGGCTCATCCGATGGACGAGGAGTACATCTTCGCACTTGAGACCGGCATGCCCCCGACCGGGGGATGCGGCATCGGTATCGATCGTCTCGTGATGCTCTTAACCGGCGCCGAGCACCTCCGCGAGATCCTCCTCTTCCCCATGATGAAACCTTCCCCGAATGCGATTCCGGAACTTGGACGCGCCGATTTCGATTGACCTAACCACTTGAATCGAGCGCGCCGATGGTTAAACTGCGCCCATGGAGAAGAACGCCAGCGGAATCCCGATCGAGCAGGCCGCGACTGAGCTCGGAGTGCCGGCCGATGCCCTGAGACTGTACGTCTCGGCCCATCGTCTGTCCGATCCCGCTTCGGCCTCCATCGCCCAAGCCCAAGTAAGCGATCTCAAGGAAGAGTTGCGCTCGCGCGCCGGCGCCTTGCGACTTGACGACCTCAGCAAGACCGCCCTCACCATCGAGTGGCTCGCTGCCGCCGCTGGAGAGACCGCGAGAGCTACCGACCGGCTTGAGACGACCGTCGCCGAACTTGGCAAGCGCGTTTCCGATAAGAAGGGTGAGGACCTCGCTGCCAAGCTCGACCCGATCGGCAAGCGTATCGACGCCCTGGAGGCGCACAGTTCGGAAGCCTCCGGCGCCGCGGTTCAGTTGGTCGGTTCGATCCAGGGAATGGTAGAAAGCCAAGGTCGCGAATTGGACGCTCTTCGCGCCGACGTCTCCAATCTCCGGTCGGACGTCGCCACTTTACGCTCGGACATCGCGAGTCTCAGATTGGCCGTTCATGGGGCCGAGGCTAAGCATCAGGCACTCCTCACCGGTCTGAGGTCGGCGATTCAAGGTGACCCGCCCGAGCCGGCGGCCAAGGCGAAGTCCGCCGCCGCGCCCTCGACGTCGGCGCCACGCACCGAGCCCCCGAGACCGACGGCGGCGAGAAACGGCGCCGGTGACGACATCGGATCCGCGCCCGGATCGGGTGAATCAGTCGAGAACGTCCCTGTCACCACCCCGGCCAAGTACCGAGTAAAGCGGGAGATCGAATACAACTTCCTTCTTGAGCGCATGGGATTCCGCCGCTTGGACTCCTACTCTGCCAATGAGCGAGCCGACGACCTCCCCAGTGACGAGGAAATCGCGCACTTCCTCGCCAAGTTCGAGCTCGGATGCGATCCGGAAGAAGTTGAAATGGTCTCGGTTCAGCGCGGCGAGTACCACATGGTTCAATACCAGCGGGTCGACAAGGCCTCAGGCATTCGAAGCTGGATCAGCCGCGGCCGGACCTGAACGGCACAGCCGTGCGGGCCCGGACCCTCGCAGGTCGCCAGAACCGGTAGCCTCCAATCATGAAGGCGAAGATTCATCGGTGGGATACGGCCGAGTCCGACGCGCCGGTCGCGGGGCTGCTTCGCACCCGCGTATTCGGTGACAAAGCGCTCGTCGCGAAGATTCATCTCGATAAGGGATGCATCGTCAACCCTCACAGCCATCCAAGCGAACAGATCTCCATCGTGCTCTCGGGCAGCCAGAAATGGTGGCTCGACGATGACGAACACGAGTACATCTCGAAGCCCGGCGACATTCTCGTCCTGCCGAGTGGCTGCCGCCACGGCGTGGAAACCCTCGAAGATTCCGACCTCATCGATGTCCTCAGCCCACCCGGAGCGATGGGTGTAGATTCACAGGGCCGGAGTTAACGCCATGCGTTAAATCTCCGCAGTTTTCCGGTGCCACCCCGGTGACGGTGTGATATCCTGTCACGCGAAGCGGTCGATTTTGTCACGCAAATTTGCGGGACGACCGGGGGTGCTAATGATTGGGAGAGTTAAGGGATGTGCGTTGGCCGTTGCAATCTTGCCGGCTGCAACGTTCGCGCAGGTCGGAAATCCTGGATTCGAGGATTCGCCCAACTTCCACCTTTGGAACACATACGGGGATGCGCAGATCGAGGGATCCTCGCTGGGATCGGGCCCGATCGACGGAGTCAATCAGGCGCTGCTCGCCTCCGCAACCGACGGCACCGTGAACTCAAATGTTCTCCCCGGCACCGGGGACACGGAAGCACAAGTTGAGGCCGGGCTCGGCCTCGTCAACGGGTCGCTGGCGACTTTCAACGGCAGCGGAATTGCCTTGGCCACCGGGCTCGCGCAGACGGTGACGCTCTTTGCCGGCGAAAAACTCTCCTTCAGTTGGGACTTCCTCACAAACCAGACGTACAACGACGGAACGTCCAACTCGATCGCCCCGAACAAGAATTGGAACGACTTCTCGTTCTTCAGCCTGTCCCCCTCGGGCAATTCGAGTAACGCCCAGATCGTCAAACTAGCCGACACCTTTGACGGCTACGTCAATGATCCGAACGCTCCGGGAGGGTTCCTCACCAATTTCAAGATCACACCGGCCACCGATCCGTTCATCTCTGAAACCGGTTACCAGACGTTCTCCTTCACTGTGGGGGCGTCCGGAACGTACATCCTTGGACTCGGCGTTGCTCACTCGGTCCTCGCCGGTGCGCCTGATGATGGCGTCAACTCAGGGCTCTTGTTGGATCACTTCGCGGTTGCGCCCGCGCCAGAACCGGCGACCTTGGTCGGCTTGGGCCTCTTCGGTCTCCGTTTTCTTCGCCGGCGTCGAGGCATGGCGTGAGGAGCGCGCTCGCCGAGCTTTCGCTTGACGTGTTCTCGCCCTTTCTCGACCGTTCGGTCGGGGTAAGCGATCCGGTCAACGGTGAAGCCATCGGAACGCTTCGGCTGGCGGAAGTCACGTCGCTGCCGAAACATCACCCCGCGAACCGGGAGCCGTTCTCGTTGATTTTCGAGGGCCCCGCGACAGCGCCCCTCGGCCAGGGCACCTATCGCTTTGCGATCGCGGCGATGTCGGAACTGGACATCTTCATCGTCCCGATCGGCGAGCGAGACGGCCTCCGGTCCTACCAAGCGATCTTCAGTTAAGGAGTAGCGGCATGGCAAGTCCCTATATAGGTGAAATCAGGCTCGTTGGATTCAACTTCGCACCGGTCGGCTGGTCGTTCTGCGATGGGGCATTGATCCCGATCAACCAGAACGAGGCACTGTTCAACCTGATCGGGACTACCTATGGAGGCGACGGCATTAACACTTTTCGATTGCCGGACCTTCAGGGCCGGGTTCCGATTCACCAGGGCACGTCTCGGTTCGGCTCGGGGTTCGTAATTGGCGAGTCCTCGGGCTCTGAAACGGCAGCCCTCACGAGCGCTGAAATACCGACTCACAACCATTTGTTGAACGTGAATTCGCAGCCCGGCACCACAAACAACCCGGCCGGGAACATCGTGGCAACTTCCCCACTCGCGCTCGGCAACACCTATGTGACGCCGACGAGTATCACCGCATCCGGTGGAGCGACTACGAGTACCGGCGGGTCCCAGGCTCACAACAATGTGCAGCCATTCCTCGCCATCAACTACATCTTCTCGCTCTTTGGGATCTTCCCTTCCCCGAGCTAAGGAATCCAATGGCAGATCAATTTCTTGGTGAAATCAGGATAGTCGGCTTCAACTTCGCCCCAAAGGGCTGGGCGCTCTGCGATGGACAACTCCTAAGCATCGCTCAGAACACGGCTCTCTTCTCCCTGCTGGGAACCTTCTATGGTGGGAACGGGACGTCGACTTTCGCGCTCCCAAACCTCCAGGGTATGGCCGCGATGGATTTTGGAAGCGGCGCCGGCTTAACGCCGCGCGACATCGGCGAGAGTTCGGGGGAGTCCACGCACACGCTGACCTTGAACGAATTGGCGGCTCACACCCACCCGGTCAATTGCGATAAGAGCAATGCGACTACTCCCAGTCCCGTCGCGGCGCTTCCCGCCGTGACCACGCGGTCGACCTACGCCCCGCTACCGGGGCCCCAACAGTTGAGCGCGTCAGCGCTCACACTGACCGGGGGAAACCAGCCGCATAACAACATGCAGCCGTACCTCGTCATGAACTACTGCATCGCGCTACAGGGCATCTTCCCTTCGAGGGCGTAAGGAGACACTATGGCTACCCCATTTCTTGGAGAGGTCCGAGTCTTTTCATTCAACTTCGCACCCAAGGGTTGGGCGTTTTGCGACGGACAGACTCTTCCGATCAACCAGAATCAGGCCCTATTTGCGCTGCTTGGCACGATGTACGGTGGAAACGGCACCTCAACCTTTCAGTTGCCAAATCTGCAGGGGAACGTCGCGTTACACGCGGACAGTTCCTTTGTTCAAGGCGCCCTTGGTGGCGAACCCACCCATACCCTGACGACGCAGGAGCTTCCGGCTCACGCGCATACGCTCAAAGTTGGGGGAACGGCTAACTCGGTGAACCCGGTTTCCAGCACCTTCGGTGTTCCGCCCGGTAATCCGAGGCTTCAAACCATTTACGCCACGTCGTCGAACTCCACCGCCGCGCCACAAGTGATCGGAAACGCGGCCGGTGGGCAACCCCACAACAACATGCAGCCCTTCTTGGTGCTGACTTTCTGCATTGCGCTTCAGGGGATTTTCCCGTCGCGAAACTAGGAGACAAGATGTCGAACGGAGCAATGAGGGTACGACGCAGAGAGTTTCTCGCAACCGCTGCATCGGCTTTCGGGGCGGGAACGCTTGGTCTGCTGCCGACCGGCGGCTTGGCACAAGGCGTTGGGTCGGGCTCTGCCGGCCCTGGGCTCGTCCTTCTCTTCTGGAACGGAACCAACTTCGTTCCGGCCGCAAATGTGGCGCCCGCGATCCTGAATAGCGACGAAGTGAACGTTCGAATCGAGGGCTTCGGCAACAGTCCTAGCATTGCCGCCATCGACGTGCAGATGCCAGGCGGCGTTTTTGAGGCCTTTACGGCAAAGCCGCAGGGTCAGAAGGCCGTCGCCTTCCCCGCCCCGGTCGCCACCCCTCTAGGACTGTCGCTGCGCATCACGGATGGCGATACGCTGACGCCTTTGGCTCTGCACGCGGACTCGACGCCTGGCCCGAAGCTGGCGTTTGGAACCTATCTGTTAACTGACGCGAGGGTGGCGGCGGGCCAGTTCGTACTGACCGCTTCACCGGATGCCCCGATCGTAACTCTAGACGGGCAGCCCGCCGCGTTTCCGTATGTGTTGATCACACTCAGCGAGTGATTCGGCCGGAGCACGTGAACGAACGAGCGGCCGTTCCCGGTGACGAGCCGTTCCTGCGCCTCTTGTTCTTCTCCGTACGGGAACCCGAGTTCGCTCCGGCCGGATTGCCGCGCGATCAGCTGGAAGCCCTTCTGGATCAACAGTTCAGCGCGATGCGAACCTACTACGCGGAGGCGCTGCCGGAAACAATGTACGTGATCCTCGAGCACGCGGGACTTCCCGTGGGTTATGAGGCCGTGCGGGAGACGGACGTGCTTCATCTCGTCGATCTCGCCCTCCTGCCGGACTACCAGAACCACGGGATCGGTGCGGATCGAGTGCGCCGCTTGCAGGCCAGGGCGGCCGCCTCCGGGCTGGAACTCACGTTGAACGTCGAAATCTTCAATCCGGCAATGCGGCTCTACGACCGCCTGGGCTTCGAGGTCATCGAAAACTCCGGCATCTACCACCTGATGCGGTGGCGACCGACGCCAGACGCCGTTTAAGCTTCGATTCCCATCTCGGCCAAGGCGCGTGACAGGGTGTCGTGGTCGTATCGATCCATCTGATCGGCCCGTGCCGACTCCAAGTCAGCCTCTTCAATCTGTCCCATCTCGGTAAGCATCGCCTCCAAAAGCCCGTGGTAAACGTTCTTTTCCGGGTCGAGATCGCTCGCGAGCCTGATCGCCTTGATGGCTTCCGATCGGCGCCCGCTGCGCCAAAACGGGACGGACACCCGGAGATAAAGGAAGTCGTCTCCAGGGGAGAGCTCGATTGCGGCGCGGAGTGCCTCGATCGCGTCGGAATCTTGTCCCAGCGTGATCAGGAGGTCGCCGATCCAATAGTGATAGAAGGGCTCCTCGGGTTTGATCTGAATGACGGCGAGAGCCGCCGCCAAGGCCCGCGTCGGCTCGCCCATCGAGCGTAACGTCTCCGCCAGTTTGAACAACAGAAACGGGCTCTCGGGCTCCAGTTCGAGGGCTGTCTGGAGGTGTTCGATCGCCTCGCGGTACCGGCCATGCCGTTTGTAAAGATCCGAGATTCCAACCAGCGGCTCAGGGTTGTCCTTCTTAGCCTTGACAGCCTTGAGATACTGTCGATAGGCTTGCGGCGCACGGTCGCCGTACTCGTAGGCGTTGCCGAGGTCGAGCATCACGCTGTGCGTCTCCTCGCCGCCGCGTTGCTCTACGGCCCGGCGAAAGTGGTCGATTGCGGCCTCGAAGTCCCCGTCCGAAAGGCAGGCGCGGCCCAACTGTTCGCTCTCATCAGCGTCCCTGCCCGCGACCCTGGATGCCTCCTTGGGCGCCGGCTCGCCAGGTCCGAGCGGCAGCGCGAAAAGCTCCGCGATCTGTTGATAAGATGGCCTCACGTGAGGCTATTGTACGAGCCGCCGAGCCGGATCGTTCGCAAGGTCAGGAATCCTCGAGCGGCTCGAGGCGGAGGGTCGCCGGATACCATCCGCCGGAAATCGGAATCGTTCTGACCTTGAAGGACCGATGTTCGCCGGCCGCGAGTGGAATGGAGAGAAACCGCTTCGACTGGTGCTGCTGCACTGGCCGGAGCCAGATGAACTGGTTGGGAAACGCAAACACGGCGGAAGTGTAGTTCGTGGTCGCGTCCAACCAGAACTCCACATGTCCCGGCTTGTCGGTCGGGTTCGACAGGGTCACGTCGAACGTGTGGAGCACCGCGTAGTTGCCATTCAGGCCTCGACCGCCGCCGACGCGCGGAATACCCTCCACCCCAAACTTGGCCGTCGCCTCGCCTTTGCCGACGGTCGCCTCCAACGGCGCCTCCAAGAAGGGGTCCGAATAGACGAGCGGCGTGATTTGATAGGAGGCGGGGACCTTGCTCAGCAGGCCGTGCGGCTTAACCCAGTGCCACGGGCAGGGATCGAGCATAGCCGAAGCCCAGTCGGACGCGAGCTTCACGGGAACGATGGCTTCAGCGCGTACTTCCAGCGACGGAGGTCCGCCACCGTCCAACTTGAGGGTGCATAACCCGCTCGCCGTGTCCCCCATTACAAGGCGGCGAAAGCCGATCGGTACCGAGCTGTGGGGTGGAAGGTCGATCACTTCGCCAGAACCGGCCAAGAGCGCCGGGAGAAAGGTCCGAGCAGCCTTCAGGCCGCTCCAGATCGGGTCCCGGTTAGGCTTGCCGTC
>Ga0070734_10002502_pt1 | contig 22035 bp, 2 predicted proteins | sample Coa_R1_8_FD_66444 | JGI IMG/M metagenome (GOLD analysis project Ga0070734, IMG submission 66444) | Surface soil microbial communities from Centralia Pennsylvania, which are recovering from an underground coalmine fire - Coalmine... | ecosystem: Environmental > Terrestrial > Soil > Unclassified ...
GTAAAGAAGTTATCGTCGGGGCTGGTGTTGGCAACGCCCAGCACGTGAGTCATTAAGGAGCACAAGACCTCTTCCGCATGCGTACCAGGAGCGCGGCGCGAATTGCTTCCGGCAACATCCGGAGCCGGCAACGCCTTGCGATCAAGCTTGCCGTTGGAATTCAACGGCAGAGACGCAAGAACCATGATGAACGCGGGAACCATGTAGTTGGGCAGCGTACGCGTCAGGGACTCGCGCAGCGGCGCGGCCTCGATGCTATGGCCGGGAGCGGGAACCGCATAGGCCACCAAACGCTTCTCTCCCTTGCGATCTTCGCGCACGATCACGGCTACCTGGCCTACGCCGGAACAATTCAATAAAGCCGCCTCGATTTCCGGCAACTCAATGCGATAACCACGAAGCTTGACCTGTTGATCGGTCCTTCCCAGGAACTCGATCTGACCGTCGTCTCTCCACCGTACGCGGTCTCCGGTGCGATACATGCGCCCGCCAGAGCTGCCGAATGGAACCGGCATAAAGCGTTCTGCCGTTAGATCGGGACGCCCGAGATAGCCACGCGCCACACCGTCACCGGCGATGAATAACTCGCCCGGGACGCCTACCGGCACAGGGTTCAATGCAGAGTCCAGGACATAGACCCGATGGTTGTCCATAGCGCGGCCAATGGGCACATGGGTCGTCAGTTTCTTCGGATCGGACACGGCGTAGCAAGCAGCAAATGTAGTAGTTTCCGTTGGCCCATAGCCGTTGCACACCAAGGTTTCAGGGCAATGCTTGTGCAGCCGTTGGACAGCAGCAACAGGAACCACGTCGCCACCGGCCCATATCTCAGGAACGCCGGCAAAGCATTCCGGAGCCTCCTGCACCAGCAGGTTGAACAGGCTGGCAGTAATGAATGTCGAAGTGACCTTTTCCGTCTGGAACAATCGCTTGTAAGCCGCGCTATCCAACTCGCCAGGGGGCGCGACGATCAACTGCTTGCCGCGCAACAGAGGAGCCCACATCTCAAATGTCGAGGCATCAAAGGCATGAGAAGAATGGAACAGCACGCGTTCCAGGCTTGCCTCGCGCCAGCTACGGCTCCATATCAGGCTGACAACATTGCGATGCGTCACGGCCACGCCCTTGGGCACGCCGGTTGATCCGGAGGTGTAGATCACGTACGCAAGCTGGTTGGGATCGACGCTAACTTTAGGATCACTATCCGCTTCGGCCGCAAGCGAAGGATCGTCATCCACCACGATTCCATTGCTGTGAGTCAGCCCGCGAGCCGCGGTTGCACGATCGAGCAGCAGCGCCGCCGCGCCCGCTTCCTTCAAGATCAAGTGCATACGCTCCAGAGGATAGGCCGGATGCAATGGCAGATAAGCGCCACCGGCTTTCAACACCGCGAGCGTAGCAACGACCATGTCCGCGGAACGATCCATCAGAATCGCGACGGCGGCCTCCGGCTTTAGTCCTTTGCGGAGCAGGCTATGAGCCAGGCGATTGGCGCGCGCGTTCAGTTGCCGGTACGTCAGTTCTTCCTGGGAGGATCGCACCGCAATCGCACCGGCGTGTTGCGCGACCTGCTGGGCAAAACATTCAAGAATGGTTTGATGCCCGGGATAGGACGCGGCTGTATCGTTCCACTCCTCAAGGATCTGCCGTCTCTCGGTTTCACTGAGCAAAACGAAATCCGTCAGACGCCGCTCCGGATGGTAGGACGCCTGCTCGAACAGACTCTGGAATTGCGCCATCATCCGGTCTCCCGTGGAGGGGAGGAAGAGATCGACGAGATAGTCCAGCAAAACAACGGCGTGATCGGTGTTGTCGTTGACACCCAGGTTGATGTCCAAAAAGCCTGAATGGTAGAAGGGATCGAGTTCTTCCATTTTCAGGCCCGAGGGAGCCTGCGCCGGCTTATGGTCGTTGCCGAAAGCGTAGGAGCTATCCACCAGCGGCGCACGACTGGGGTCGCGCTCAGCCTGAAGCTGGTTCAACAAAAATTCAAACGGCAAGTCGGAGTTGGCCATCGCTTCGAGCGTCGTCAGGCGGGTGCGCTGCAAGAGTTCGCGGAAGGTAGGATTGCCCGATAGATCGAGGCGATAGACGATGGTATTGAGAAAGTAGCCAATCAATGGCTGCGTTTCCCGGTGTTTGCGGCTACTGACCGGGGTAGCAATGGGAATATCATCTTTGCCGCTATACTCCCGCAGCAGCATGGCGAAGAGCACAAGAAAGCTGGTGAACCGGGTAACGTTCTCGTCCAGGGCCAGTTGCTTGAACTGCCCCCAGAGCGCCTCCGGCGGGAACCACCCAAGGCGCGCGGCGGTAAACGTCCGGTGCGGAGGACGCGGCAGGTCCGTCACCAAATCGAGGCGCTGAATGCCCGCGAGCTGGGTGGTCCAGTACTTGATCTGCCTGGCAGCCTCTTCCGATTTCATCCACTGATCCAGCCAGAAGGCAAAATCGCCATATTGAACCGGCAGTTCGGGCAATGCGTGCGGCACGCCCCGGGAGTAAGCGTCGTACAGCGTGAAGAACTCCTGGTCGATCAAATCGTAAGAGACAAAGTCGGTGATGATGTGATGGAAGGTAATCAACACCGCATGCTCACGCTCGGTAACACGAAACAGCGTGGCGCGAACCAACGGGCCGTTCTGAATATCGAAGGGCCGGCAGGTGTGCTCGGTGACCAGCGCCTGCAAGCGAGCACCCCTCTCTTCTTCAGAGTGCTCGGGAACCGTCACCCGTTCCAGCGGAATCTGCATCGAGGGAACAACGACAGCCCTCGGCTTTCCATCGATTTCGGGGATCGACGTGCGGAGGTTCTCATGGCGGCGGGCCATTTCATTGATGGCGCTTTCCACCGCTCCGATATTCAATTCGCCTTGAAGCCGATAGGCATGGCTATGATTGAAATAATGGGTATTGGGATCTACCTGGTGCAGCACCCAAAGATGTTCCTGCTCGGAGGTAATCGGATAGTCCAGGCTGGGACGACGCGTAATGACTACTTTAGGCTGGCTGCGCGGCCCATCGCCGCGAAGGCGCTTCTGGAGCATTTCGCGCTGGGCCGGGGTAAGCCGCGCCATCCGTTCCTGATAGGTGCTTGACTCTCTGCCGTGAACTTCGTCGCTCATATAGATACCACGTCTCCCAGTTTCAAAAGCTTAGTCTCGAATGATTGCCAACGCAGATTAAAAGATGAGCCTCTCAATCCGGCTCAACCGCTCTCAAAATCTTTCCATGTCGTTCTCTTGCAATGCCGTTCTCTTCCGAGTGTCGATGTCTCCCGAATGTCGTTCCGTTGCAAAGAAGCATCCACAAGGGCAGACTTTATTGCTCAGACCTTATTTCTCTCCCATTTCGGAGAGCTCCGATTCATCCATGCCCTCGATCATCGTCAACAAGGCCTCCTCTACAAACGAGGCAATTTCCACTACGGTCGGCGATGACAGAAGAGCTTCGAGCGGAAACTCGATCTGGAAGGACTCACGCAACTCGGCGGCAACACGAATTGCCAACAGCGAATTGCCGCCCAAGCGGAGAAACTCGTCGTGAATTCCAACCGGATGCACTCCCAACAACTCTTCCCATATTTCCGCAACCTTTTGCTCGGTGGAGTTACTGGGCGCAACATAATCGATGCCCAGATGGGCCCTCGAAATTTCCGAAACACCGGCTGCCCGTTCACTGTTCTTTTTTAGCTCAGTCTCTTCGCTCACCGAGGCATCCGATGCAGCTTTGGCCACGGGCTGTGCTAGCGGCCGACTGGTGGGCGTAGACCAGTAGCGCTGCCGCTCGAAAGGATAGGTGGGCAATTGCACACGATTTCTGCGCTCACCGCCATGCAAGTTGCTCCAGTTGGGCTCGACGCCCGCCAACCATAGCTTTCCAAGGGTGGCAAGGATGAAGGAGCGATCGGGCTGCTGCTCCGAAGCGTGCGGCAGCGAAGCCAGGGTCACGCGATCCGCCAGTCCTCTCCCAGTAAGATACTGCTCGGTTAGGGACGACAGCATTTGACCGGGACCGACCTCAAGGAATATCGGCGCGGAGTAGGAGCACAGATGCTGTAAGCCGGCAGCAAACTGAACCGGTTGCGTGAGATGCCTGGCCCAATAAGAAGCATCAGTCGCTTCGGCATCTGTAATCGGCTTACCGGTTACATTCGAGACGTAAGGAATCTTGGGAGAATTGAGGCGCAGCGAATGCGCGATTCCGGTTAGTTCCTCCGCAACCGGCCCCATCAGCGGCGAATGGAAAGCATGAGTTGCCAGCAGCCGCCGGCACACAAGACCGCCCTCGGCGCCCAACCGCTGCTGCAACGCATCCACCGCCTCTACCGTTCCAGCAACCACGCACAGGGAATCTCCGTTGATACCCGCCATGGAAATCGCCGGGGTCAGCAGCGGCCTGATCTCCCTTTCGGATGCGCCAATGGCAAGCATGGCTCCGGGGGCAAGCGTATCGATTTTCTGCGCGCGAATCGCCAGCATGCGCAGGCTATCTTCGAGAGAAAGAACACCCGCCAGGCAGGCTGCGACGTATTCCCCGATGCTGTAGCCCATCATGCTCTCGGGAGCGATGCCCCAACTCATCCAGAGCTTCGCCAACGCATACTCGATCACAAACAACGCGGGCTGCGCCCAGAGGGTGCGATGAATTTCCTGAACCGCCGGGGAGTTATCTTCGCGAGGGCGATTCAACAGACTCCGGAAGTCCACACGCTTTTCGGCAAACTCATGCTGCTGCCGCACCCTGGCTTCCGGATAGATGAGCTTGCGCAGGTCGGAGCCTAGGAGCGGACGCAGAATCTCGGCACACTGGTCGACATGCCGCGCAAACTCCGGTTCCGACTCGTATAGTCCTCTGCCCATGTCCACATATTGGTCTCCCAAGCCGGGGAACAGGAATACAACAGGACGACGGCTGGATGGCGCGTGAGCGGTAAAGATACGAGCGGGAGTGCGGCCCTGGATGACGTTGACGGCGTCCGCACCATCGCGGCAAATCGCGACGCGCCTCTGGTCAAACGCTTTCCGGCCTTCCTGCAAGGTAAAGGCGACATCGGCGAAGTTCTGTTCCGGATGCTCGACAAGATGCGCTGCCAACCGATCTGTGGCATTCTCCAAAGTCTGCCGGCTTCGGGCGGAGAGCGCTACAAGCTGCCAGGGTTTTGCCGGAGTGGAAGGCCTGGGTTTCGGCGCTTCTTCCAAGATCACATGAACGTTGGTGCCGCCGATACCGAAGGAGCTCACTCCCGCCCGCCTCGGCTTATTCGCCTCCGGCCAGGGCGAGAGCGTGTGATTCACGCGAAATGGGCCACGTTCAAAGGGAATTTTGGGGTTCGGCTTCTGGAAATTCACCGAGGCTGGAATCGAAGCATGATGAATGGCCAAACTGGCTTTGATGAGCCCAGCCACTCCAGCGGCGGCGTTCAGATGACCGATGTTACTCTTCACCGATCCAATGGCAATGCTGCCTGGCTTAAACCCAGCCTGACCGTAAACCTGATTCAGAGCGGTAACCTCAATGGGATCGCCAATTGCGGTGGCGCTACCATGGGCTTCGATGTAGCCGATGCTCTGGCATTCGGCTTCGGCCGATGCAAGCGCCATGGCAATCACTTCCGCCTGCCCTTCCACCGCGGGCGCGGTGAAACCAACCTTTCTGCGGCCATCGTTGTTGACGGCTGAGCCTTTGATCACCGCATAAACCTTATCTCCCGCGGCTACCGCGTCCTCTAGACGCTTCAACAAAACCACGCCCACGCCGTCGCCACCCACCGATCCGGTAGCATCGGCGTCGAAGCTCCGGCAGTGACCGTCGGCGGAAGCGATGCCTCCGGGTTCATACATGTAGCCGGTGCGCTGAGGCACACTGACGCTCGCGCCGCCTGCAAGCGCCATATCGCACTCGTAAGTCATGAGCGACCGGGACGCCACATGAACCGCAGCCAGCGCGGTGGAGCAGGCGGTTTGAATATTGAAGCTGGGGCCGCGCAGATTCAGGCGGTAAGAGATCGTGGTCGCCAGGTGATCTTTTTCCGCGCCACCGATCAAAGTACGAAAAGCGCTCACGGAATCGTGTGTGGAATCCTCTCCCGCAAGCTGCCATGTATAGGCGCTGAACGACATTCCGGCATAGACGCCAATCATGCCGGGAAACTTCTCCGGGTCCCAGCCCGCCGATTCCAGGGCTTCCCAGGCGCATTCGAGGAACAGGCGGATCTGCGGATCGGTCAACTCCGCTTCACGGGGCGAGAAGCCAAAGAAACCGGCATCGAAAAGATCGGCATCTTCCAAGAAGCCCCTTGCCTTTACATAGCCCGGATGACGCAGCAGTTCAGGACTGATTCCAGCCTCTTCCAATTCCTTGTCGGAAAAGAACGAGGTTGCTTCCATCCCCTCGCAGAGGTTCTGCCAAAATACGTGGAGATTAGAGGCCTTGGGAAAGCGTCCGGCCATGCCAACAATTGCTATTCCATCGAGCGCGTCTTTATTCATGGGATCTGGAGTCATGATGTCTGGTTCCTTTTGAACTTTTGGAAAGCGCTCTTTTGCTTTCCGGCCCGATCTTGCGTCTCACGCGACTTTTCACCGAAGTTGTAGCCTGCGTGCAGAAAACGAACGAGTGAATCGATGGTGGGGAATTGGAAGAGGTGCAGCAGCTCAATCTCCACCGGAAGTTCCCCTCTCAGCTTCTGGTGGAGTTGAATCATCAGCAGCGAATGACCGCCCAGATCGAAGAAGTTGTCGTGAATTCCCACCTGCTCGATTGCAAGAACCGACTGCCATGCGGCTGCGATGGTCCGCTCGAGTTCCGTGCTGGGAAGCGCAAACTCCTTGGTTAACTGCTCCTGCCCAAGAACTGCCAACGCGGCCCGATCCACCTCGCCGCCGGAATTCCTTGGCAACTCCTGTAACGTAATAAATGCGGCGGGAATCATGTACGAAGGCAGCCGGTCGTAGAGATACGCGCCGAGGTCGCTTTGGCCAAGCTTCTTGCCTTCGTGGAGTACAACATAGGCCACCAACTCCCCATTGGGGCGCACAACCGCCACAGCAGTCCGCACGATTTCGTGTTTCGCTAAAGCGGCCTCAATTTCTCCCAGTTCCACCTGATAGCCTCCTATCTCCACTCGATCATCAAGCCTGCCCATAAGCTCGATGGTTCCATCCTGCCGATATCGAGCCTTCACTCCGCTTCCGCGCATACGCGCGCCCGCCTGCACGGAGAATGGATCCGGAACAAACTTCTCTGCCGTCAGCGATGCCCATCCCAGATACCCACGGCCCGCCCCAGGCCCGGAAATCCATAGCTCCCCGGGAACGCCAATGGCGGTACGCTGGAGGTTGCGATCAAGCAGGTGAATCTCCGCACCGTCATTCGATCTGAATCTGCCGCTTTCAGGCTCCGATATGAGCAATCCAGATGCGCCGGTCAGGAAAGAAGTCGATGTTAAGCGCGACCAGATTTCCGGCCAGCGGCTTTCGATGGCTGGCTCATTTTGGGAAGAGCCGTCGCCCTGCCGGGCCGAGATCAGGCGCATCAATCCACCATGCTCGACCATCCAGCCTTGCACGCGCTCACCCGAAGCAGCGGTATAAACCACGCAAGCAAGACTTTGCGGATGGAGGGAAACATTCGGCTTGGCCGCATGGTATGCCCCAATGGCCTCCCACTCCGAATCCAAACATACGACACGCACTCCGGTTTGCGGAAACCGCCTGCGCAGCCCTTCTTGCGTGAGCAGCACGGCAATCTGCGAATGGCCGGCGATGGCACGCAAACGGTCTTTGGGATTGAGCACATCGAGCAGCACGTAAGCGCAGCCCGCCTTAAGCACGCCCACGAGAGCCACCATCATGTCTTGCGACTCATGCATGAAAATACCAACCCGCGATTCAGGCGATACCCCGATATGGGCCAGATAGTGGGCAAGCTGGTTGGCCCGGCGGCATAGGTCTCCGCAGCTCATTTGCGTTCCATCCTGGATCACAACCGGTTCGTGCGGCGCGCTCTCCGCCCGGGCATCGAGAATCTCCACGATGTTGTTCTCAAACTGTGCGGGCGGGAGCTTGTCTTCTCTATCCGACCTATCCAACCCATCCGGCGAGCGGTGCGCCTCCGGGGACAACTCTCTCACCATGGGCAGCGACCAAATCTGTTGATCGGCGTCCGCAACGATTCCTTCGAGGAGACACTCATATTGTTCGAGCATTCGCCGGACCATCTCCGGCTCATAAAGATCCGAGGTGTAGTTGAGGGAGATGATTGCGCTCCGCTTTCCCTCTTGCACACTCACGATCAGGTCGAACTTGGATGTGCCCGGATCGAGTTCGAACGGCGCCAGCGCCAGCCCTCCAAATTCCCCTTCGCCTTCGCCCTCGAAAGCCCTGCGCAAAATAAACGCCACCTGAAAGAGCGGGCTGCGGCCAAGGTCGCGGTTCGGCGCCAGCTCTTCCACTAATTTTTCGAACGAAAGGTCCTGATGTTCGTAGCCGCTCAGTACGGCCTCGCGGACGCGCCGCAGCACGGCGCGGAAACTAGGTTCTCCCTTTAAGTTCGCGCGGATTACGAGCGTATTCAAGAAGAAGCCGATCAATCCTCTCGTCTCTTTGCGCTTGCGGTTGGCCACCACGGTGCCAATTCCGAAATCCTCCTGGCCGCTGTACCTCATCAGCAGCACCTGGCACGCGGCCAGCAACAGCATGAGCGAACTGGCCTTTTCTTCCCTTCCCAAAGCAATCAAACGGTCCCAAAGATCGCCTTGCAGAATTCGATACTCCGTTCCCCCACGAAAGCTCTGCCGCGGCGGACGAGCGAAATCCGTGGGCAACTCCAGCACATGGGGCATGCCGCTCAATTGAGTCTTCCAGTACGCCATCTGCCGTTCGAATCTTCCGCCATGAAGCTCTTCCCTCTGCTCCAGCGCATAATCTCCATATTGCATTTCCAAGTCGGGCAGAGGCGATTCTTCCCCTCGCGCAAACCCCGCATACAGCTTGCCCAGCTCGCCCATCAACAAGCCCAGAGACCAGTCGTCACACACAATATGGTGCAGCGTGAGCCCCAAAACGTGCTCGTGCTCTCCTGTCCGAACCAGAACGGCCCGCCACAAAGGCGCACGACCCAAATCAAATGCCTTTCCAGCTTCCTTGGCCAGGACCTTTCTAGCCTGCTCCTCCCGGTCACTTGCCGCCACATCGCGCAAATCCACTACCGGCAGGCGGGTGTCAATCTCTCGAATCACTGCGTTAAGTTCCGCTCCCACAACTTTCTGCTTCGGCTCTTCCCGTTCGCCAACAACAAAACAAGTTCGCAGCACCTCGTGACGCCGCACAAGCTCGTGCAAACTGCGTTCCAAGCTGGCAACATCGAGGTCGCCCTTCAGCCTCCATGTCATGGGCACGTTGTAGAAGTCATTGTCCGGATTGAGCCGGTCCAGGAACCATAGCTGCTCCTGCTGGTATGAAAGCGGAAAGAGAGAAGGCCTTGGCCCAGGGGCGACGCGTTTTGGCGTTTTCTCTTTCTTTTCCGGCAACCTTCTTCCTTCTTTCAAGCCCGGCTCAATCGTCTCCGCCAGTTCGGCGATGGTCGGCGACTCAAAGATCGCCCGCACCGGAACAGCGAAGCCGAAGGCGCTTTCCAGCCGCGTGACCAGCATGGTTGCCAACAACGAGTGCCCGCCCAAATCGAAGAAATTGTCGTGCCTGCCAACCCGGGTGATTTCGAGCACATCGGCCCAAATGTCCGCCAATTGCTCTTCGGTTGCGGTGCCAGGCGCTTCGTAGTGCTCGCCGCTCAGGCCCGAGTCCTCGAGCTTCTCCAACGCCAGCCGGTCTATCTTTCCATTGCCCGACTGTGGCAACTCCGGCAGGCCCACGATGACGCTTGGAACCATGTAGGCCGGAAGCTTGCTCTTCAGGTCTCGCCGCAACTCTTCATGGTCGCGATCGCCGACTACGTAGGCGACCAGCCGCTTGCTCCCGTTCGCTCCACTTGTCTTGCCACTGGTTTTGGCCACTACGGCACACCCTCGGACACCGCTCTGCTCTTGCAGGATTGCCTCAATCTCTCCCAGTTCCACACGGAACCCACGTATCTTTACCTGAGTATCGTTTCGGCCAAGAAATTCTATGGTTCCGTCGGGCCGCCACCTTCCGAGGTCGCCGGTCCTGTACATCCGTGCCGCTTCTTTTTGGGTAACAGCTTCTTTAATAAATGGATCACTCAGGAAACGCTGCTCGGTCAAATCGGGACGATTCAAATAGCCTCGCGCAACCCCGGCTCCGCCGATATAGATCTCACCTACAACATTCACAGGAACAAACTGCTGGTATTTGTCCAAGATGTGGACTCGAGCATTGGTGATGGGCTGTCCTATCGACGGCAGCGCGGGCCACTGGTCTCCTTGCGTGCCCAAGCGAAATGCCGTTCCGGCATGGGTCTCCGTCGGGCCGTAGTGGTTGTTCAACCGGCAGTGTTTCAGATGATGGAAGAGCTTCCTGATCTTGTCGTCAATGCGCAGTTGCTCTCCGGCCACATTGATTTCCTGCAAGGCGCTTTCGAAAGCCTCTCCTTCGCTGAGTGAGTCCGCCATACGGACCACGCCTTCGGCCAACATTTGCAGCCCGACATAGGGCAGGAACAATCTCTGGATCCGTTTCTCCAGGACATAGCGCGTCAAGTGGGTGGAGTTGCGCCGCTTCTCTTCGTCGATCAGGACCAAAGTCCCTCCTGAGCAAAGTGTGGCGAAGATCTCCTGATAGGAAACATCGAACCCGAGCGGGGCAAACTGCAGGGTACGCTGATGTCCGGCATAGGCCGATTCGCTCACCTGCCAGGCAAGCAGATTGATCGCCGCGCGGGCAGGCATGGCGACGCCTTTCGGCGTGCCGGTGGAGCCGGAGGTGTAAATCACGTAGACAAGATTTTCAGGAACCAATCCAATCTCGTCGTGCTTCGGATTCGAATCTGGTTGACGACTCCATGCCTCGGTCGTTTCGGACTTGCCGAGATCCACGATCTGCAAATCGCCAATCTTCAAATCGCCGGAAACACCTGTGAACATGCCACGCAGATGATCCTGAGTCAGCAAGACCTTCGGCCTGCTGTCTTCGACCATGAACCTCAATCGATCTTCCGGATATGCAAGATCCAGCGGTGCGTAGGCTCCTCCCGCCTTCATCACCGCGACTAGACCCACAATCATTTCGAAGCTTCTTTCCGCACAGATCGTCACCAGCGTGTCGGGCTTCACCCCGAGCGCTCGCAAGTAATGAGCCAGACGATTGGCCTGCCGATTCAGGTCTCCATAGGAGAGTTCTCGTCCCTCAAACTCCACAGCGATGGCATCCGGAGTTTTCTCAACATGTTCTTCGAATAACCCCGCGATCGTTTTGTCATGCGGGTAGTCTTTCGCTGTCCGGTTCCATCCTTCCAGTTGCGCGCTCTCTTCCACGGTCAGGATCGGAAGGTTCCATATCCGCTGCCCTGGATTCTCGGCTGCCGCCTTCAGCAACTGTGCATAGTGCCCCACCATCCTCTTGATGGTTTCCGGCTCAAATAGATCTGTGGTGTAGTTGACGGTAACAACCGCGCCGCGCCTTTCCTCCTGGACACTGATGGCGAGATCGAACTTCGCCATGTCTAGATCCTGCCCGAAGTCAGTCCACTCCAAGCCCCCAAATTTCATTGGTTCGGCTTCGCCCAACGACGTGAACAGCACTTGAAAGAGGGGCGTACGGCTAATGTCGCGATCCGGAGACAGTTCCTCCACCAGTTTTTCAAAGGAGATGTCCTGATGCTCAAACCCGCCCAGGGCCGCCTGCCGCAGCCGCTGCAATGCTTCACGGAAGGTAGGCTCTCCGGAGAGATTTGCGCGAAAGACCAGCGTGTTCAGGAAAAAGCCTATCAGTCGCTCGGTCTCCCTCCGCGTACGATTGGAAACCACGGTACCGATTCCAAAGTCTTCTTGCCCGGTGTATCTCATGAAGAGCACCTGGCAAGCGGCGAGCAGAGTCATAAACAGGCTGGCACGCTCCGCCTTCGCTACTACGTTCACCCCTTCCCATAGCTCCACTGAAAGGCTGTGCTGCGCCATCTTTCCGCGAAAACTCTGCCGTGCCGGCCGGCTAAAATCGGTGGGCAACTCCAAGACGTGGGGCATCCCCTTGAGTTGGTTTTTCCAGTAATCGACCTGCTGCTGGAGCTTCCCTCCGTGCAAACCATCTCGCTGCTCCAAGGCATAGTCGCCATATTGCATGCTCAGTTCCTGCAGCGGAGATTCTTCTCCTCGCCCAAACGCGTCATAGAAGGCACGCCACTCATCCAACAAGACCCGGATCGACCATTCGTCGCAGATAATGTGGTGCAGCGTTAGCCCGAAAAAGTACTCGTTTTCCTCCACCCGCACCAACACACACCGCAGCAAAGGGGCCTTCCGCAAATCGAATCCCTTCCCCGCTTCTTCGGCTAAAATCTTTCGCGCCCTGCCTTCCCGCTCGGACGCGTCGAATGGACGTAAATCTACTAACAAAAGCCTCAGGTCAACCTCTTCCAGCACTTTCTGCACGACGCTCTGATCGTCGTCCTCAACGAAGCAGGTCCGAAGCATTTCATGCCGCCGCACAATCTCTCGCAGACTCCGCTCAAATCGGGGGACATCGAAGTCGCCTTTGATCGTCCAGGCATAAGGCACGTTATAGAAATCACTATCCGGCTGGAAACGATCGAGGAACCAAAGCTGCTCTTGCTGGTGCGAGAGCGGGAAGACGGAGGGCCTGACGCCGGAGGCGGCGGGCTTGGACGCAGCATGAGCAACGTCCGGTAATTTCTTGCCACGGGATTTCAGTTCAAGGTCGATGGCCTCGGCCAGTTCCGCAATCGTGGGCGATTCAAAGATCGCCCGCACAGGCTCTTCCATCCCCAACTCGCTGCGGATGCGCGATGCCATCGATATCGCCAATAAAGAATGTCCGCCCAACTCGAAGAAATTGGCGCGTCGCCCAATTTGCGAGAGCCCCAGCACGCTCTTCCATATTTCCGCCACCCGCCTTTCCGTCGGGGTGCGTGGAGCCTCGAAGCCTTCGCCGCCGTCGCCAGATTCCAGCGCTTGCACAACCGGCAATGCCTGCCGGTCTATCTTTCCATTGGCGGTGAACGGAAGGCTCTTCAGCTTTACGAAGGCTGTCGGAATCATGTGTTCGGGAAGTTTCTTTTTCAGCGCCCGCCGAAGATCGGCCGCCACCTTCTGCGCCAGAAAACGATAGGCAGGACTGTTGGCCGCAGTGCCATTGGCGGCAGCACCATTGACCACAGCATTATCAGCCTTGGCGTCATGGCCATTTTCCGCCGCCGGTTGCTCCTCAGAAGCGCTTCTCTGCAAGCCCAGTTCTTCCAACACCGCAGCCTTTGAATCCTGCTCCGACGATTGCTCCACCACGTAGGCGACCAGCCTCGTTCCCCTTGGGTCTTCCTGGGCATTGACCACTACGTCCTGGACATCGGGGTGCTCCCGCAGCACACGCTCGATCTCGCCCAACTCCACTCGATACCCGCGTATCTTCACCTGCGCATCATTGCGCCCAATGAACTCGATGGTCCCATCCGGCAACCAGCGGGCCAGGTCTCCCGTCCTGTACATTCGCATCGAGCGCTCATCCGCAAATGGATTGGGAAGAAAGCGCTCCGCTGTGAGAGTCGGCCTGGCCCAATAGCCACGAGCCACACCCGCACCTCCGAGATACAACTCTCCAACGACTCCAACTGGAACTCTCTTACCGCGCGCATCCAGGATGTAGATATGCGTGTTCGCAATAGGCCGACCAATCGGCACCGACCGACTACCAGGAGTCGGAATGCAGCGGTGCACGCTCGCCCATACGGTGCCTTCGGTTGGCCCGTATTCGTTGAACAACTTAACCTGAGGCTCCAACTGAGCCGATTTTGCAACCAGGTCCGGGGGACAGACCTCACCAGCGACGATCACGCGGCGAAGCTGCTTCTTCTGCTCCCGGCTAGCGGGATACTCCAAAAAGTGCTTCCACAAAGAAGGTACGCACAGCAAGGTCTCTACTCCACGGCTCTGCACTTCCTGGTGGAGCAGCCAAGGATCGCGAACCACATCGCTGGAAGCGATGATGAGCGTGCCTCCATGAAGAAGGCTTCCGAAGATGCCGGCGACGGAGCTATCAAACGAGATGGAGGACAGCAGGAGAAAGCGGCCCAAATCACCGTAGACGAGTCTCCGGGCGGTGGTTGAGCTTACAAGGTTCCGATGGCTCACCATCACGCCCTTCGGCATACCGGTGGAACCGGACGTGTAGATCAGATAGGCAAGAGGGTCGGCTTGCGGGTCCAGGCGAACCGATTCCGGATTGGTTTCCGGCAGACGTTGCAGCCATTCGGAATCGCCGAGTGCACCGCCAAGATCGACCACGGCAACGTGACCATCGATGGTTCCGAGCGCCTCTCGCAGATGAGCTTGCGTCAGGAGCACCCGCGGCGCGCTGTCTCGCAGCATGTACCACAAGTGCTCCTGCGGATACTGGGGATCCATGGGCACGTACGCCCCTTGAGCCTTGAGGACCGACAACAGACCAACGACCATCTCCAGACCGCGCTCCAGATAGATGGCAACCCTTTGCTCCGAATGAACTCCCAACTCCCGCAAACGATGCGCCAGCCGATTGCTTTTTCGGTTCAGCTCTCCGTAGGTCAACTCCCGCCCTTGGTACTCCACCGCAACCGCGTTGGGCATCTTTGCCGCACACTGTTCGAACAACTCGGCGGCACTTTTTTCCCGCTCGTATTGTCGGTCCGTTCGATTCCACTGAATCAGTTGGGCCATTTCGGCATCGGTCAGCAAAGGCAGGTCCCATACACGAACCTCCTGGCTCCTTACCACCGCCTGGAGCAGCCGGTGGTAGTGGCCAAGCATCCGGACGATGGTTTCCGATTCAAACAGCTCGGTACTGTAGTTGAATGCGATCTTGGGCTCGTCCGATTCTTCGACAATCAGCGTGAGATCGAACTTGGAGGTTTCAATGCCCGCTTCAAATTCACCCACATCGAATCGCCCAGCCTTAGACTTCGCCGGCTTCCGCACCGTGAACATGACTTGAACCAGGGGATTGCGGCTGACATCGCGGCCCGGCGCCAATTCTTCCACGACCCTTTGAAAGGGCAGATCCTGATGCTCATACGCATTCAGCGCAGCGGTCCGGACCTGTTGCTGCACCTGCCGGAACGAAGGCTCACCACGCAGCCTTGCGCGCATTACCAGGGTGTTGAGGAAGAATCCAATCAGGCGCTGCGTGCTGCTGCGCCCACGGTTGGCGATCGAGGTGCCAATTCCAAAATCCTCTTGACCTGTATACCGCATGAGCAGGACCTGAAAAACCGCCAGCAACGTCATGAACATGCTGGCCCCTTCCGATCTCGCCAAGGCATTCAAGCCATCGAGCAGTTCGCTTTCCAGAGCCTGATGCTGTATTCCGCCGCGGAAGCTCTGATGCACCTGGCGCGTATAGTCCGTTTGCAGTTCAAGAGCCTGGGGCATCCCGGCCAACTCCGTTTTCCAATACTCCATCTGTTGACGGAATTTCCCTGCCCGCAACCCTTCCCATTGGTCACGCGCGTACTCCCCATACTGCATTCCGAGCTGCGGCAGCGGAGATTCTTCTCCTTTTTCGTACGCCTCATACAACTCGGTCAGTTCCTCCATGAACACGCCCAGCGACCACTCATCACACAGAATGTGGTGCATCGTCAGCGCGAACACATACTCCTTCTCATCCATGCGGAGCAATGCGCCCCGGAACAATGGAGCATGGCTAAGATCGAAAATCGTTTTGCCTTGTTCGGCTACGATCTTTTTCGCGCGCTCCTCCCTTTCGCTGGAGCTCAGGTCCCGCAGATCCGTCAGCGGCAACCCTATGCCGGACGTCTTCTGGAGAACGCTCTGCTTGGGGTCGCCATTTTCATCCAACACAAAACATGTCCGCAGGATTTCATGCCGGCGCACTACCTCTTGCAAACTCTGCTCCAACCTTGAAGCATTCAGCTCGCCCTTCAGCCTCAAAACGAGGGGCACATTGTAGAAGTCGCTGGCGGGCTGGAACTGGTCCAGGAACCAGAGCTGCTCCTGCTGGCTGGAAAGCGGATAGAACGAAGATGCTGCGCCAGCGGCTTCCGGCGAAGCCGGGCCTTGCTCCGACCCAGCTTGCTCTGCCGGAGATCCCAGACCTTCCTGCTCAAGCAAACGCCGAAGGAGTTCCCGCTCTTCTTCCAATCGGTCTTTCTTTGCCGCAGGCTTTAACACAGGCTTTCCAGAAGGCATGTCTCAAATACCCTTTCCGCAAATCTTTTTCATCGTTTCAATCGCTCAAGCACTGGACGCAATTTACGCATCACCGCATCGCGCCGCTATTGCCAGTAGCACCGTCGTGCTCCAGCTTTTCGGCCAGCAGGCGTACCGTTGGATAAGAAAAGAAATCAACGAACTCTATTTCTTTTTGCAGCTTTTGCCGCAAGTGGAAGCGGACACGCGCAAGCAGCAGCGAATATCCACCGAGGTCGAAGAAATTGTCGTCCAGGCCCAATCGCTCCAGACCCAAAATGTCTCGCCAGGTATCGGCCAACAACTGTTCCATGGGAGTCCGAGGCGCAAGATGGAGATTGTCTGCGGGCGCTCGCAGCGGTATTTGCTTGCCGGGTTCTCCGCTCCGGATCTCTGCAGTAATCAGCTGCTGTGCTTCACTCTCACTCAGGAGCCCAAGATCACATATAGGCTTCCGCATACTCTGTGGAATCGCCATCAGCGTCTGCTCGTAGTGGCGGGCCATCTGCTCGATATGCCACGAATCAAACAAGTCTTGGTTGTAGATCCAAACAATGTCCAACCGACCCTCACGCTCCAAGGCGTGGACTTCGAGGTCGTAACGCACCGTCCAGGCTTCGTTTCCTATCCCTTCAATATCCAGCCCCCTGAGTTGCTGGATTGCCTCGACCGCGGCTGGAGCACCCGCACTCTGAGAAGCCGCATTTTGCAGGGCGAAGATTACCTGGAAAATGGGAGTCCGATTCAAGCTGCGAGGCAGTGGAAGCTCTTCCAGCAGCCGCTCGTACGGAAGCTCCTGATGCCGATATCCCTGCAAGGCTCGCTCTCGTACCTCCGCAACCAGCTCGCTGAAAGCGATGGTTGGATTCACCTTCACGCGCATCACCAGTGTGTTCGCAAAGTATCCGATCAGGCCCTCCAGCCTTTCGTCCGAACGATTGGCAACGGGCGAACCGACCACGATGTCGTCCTGCCCGCTGTAGCGATGCATCAGGACGGCGAACCCCGCAAGCAAGGTCATATATAAGGTGGCGTGTTCGCTGCGCCTCAGTCCTGCCACCGTCTCCGCCGGCAGCGAAATTCCGCAAGCTTTACCAACATAGGTCTGCATGGCTGGACGAGGCCTATCTTTAGGAATATCCAACTCTTGCGGCGCTCCTGCGAGGTGGCTCTTCCAGAACGCTAGATCCTCATCCTGCGCACCCGACTTCGCCTCCTGGTTTTGCCATGCGGCGAAGTCCGCAAATTGCAACGGCAGTTCCGGCAAGGAGATTTCCATGCCCTGCGAATATGCGTCGTAGAACTCCCGCAGCTCCCGCATGAACACGCCCAGGGACCAACCGTCTGAAACGATATGGTGGAAGGTTCGCAGGAGAACGTGATCTTCCTCTGCCAACTTCAGCAGCTTGAGGCGCAGCACTTGACCTGTGGCAAGATCAAAAGGCTCCGACCATTCGTTGTTTACGAATGCGGCAACCTGAGCCTGCTGCTCGGCGCTGGAAAGCCCGCTGAGATCCTGAACCGGGATCTCCACAGCAAGGCGGGGCGCAACGATCTGCACTGGGACTCCCTGTACTTCGCCAAATTGCGTACGCAGGATTTCGTGACGATCGACAATCGCCTGGACGGCCCTGCGTAACGCACTCACATCGAGTTTGCCGCGCAGCCGCAAAGCTTCGGCCATGTTGTATTCCGTACTCCGGCCCTGGAGACGGTCGATGAACCACAACCGCTGCTGCGAATACGACAATAGAGCAGGCCCGCTCTCAACGCGACGCTGCAATGAAGTCCGAGAGCGGCTTGCGCCTTGCAGACGCGCGGCCAATCTCGCAAGCTTTGCAATGGTTGGCGACTCAAACACGCTACGTACCGGGACGTTGATACCCAACACTGTACGGATTCGACTCACCAGACGGGTCGCCAGCAGCGAGTGGCCGCCGACTGCAAAGAAGTTGTCATGAACGCCAATGCGGTCCCGATTCAACACCTCGGCGAATAAACCGGAGAGCATCTCTTCTTCTGCGTTACGCGGGCCTATATAGCCGCCGCTCGCGATCCCCTCTCCTTCGGGAGCAGGCAATGATTTTCTATCGACCTTGCCGTTGGCTGTGAGCGGCAGTTGCTCGAGCTCCACAAAGGCCGCAGGGATCATGTAGTCCGGCAGCCGTGACTTCAGCAAACTGCTGTAGTCATGCACCTTTGCGGTGTCTTCTCTCTCGATGTACGCCACCAGGCGCCGGTCTTCAGGACGAACTTCGGAGCCAACTTCCCTGACAATGACGACGCATGAACGAACCCCTTCGCATGCCTGCAAAGCCGCTTCAATCTCTCCCAGCTCAATTCGGTAGCCACGAATTTTGACCTGCTGGTCCGATCGACCCAGGAACTCAAGGTTCCCGTCCCGTCCCCATCGCGCCTGGTCGCCAGTACGGTACATCCTCTCTCCGGATCCTTCGGCGAATGGGTTTGGAAGGAATCTCTCCGCCGCCAGTTCCGGGTGATTGAGATATCCACGAGCAACCCCTTCTCCAGCGAGATACAACTCGCCCGTCACACCCATCGGCACGGGTTGAAGCTCTCGATCCAGCACATACGCTTGCGTATTGGCGATCGGCTTCCCTATCGGGACCTTTTCTTCCGCTGGTCCTCTCTCCAGGCACGCAAATGTGGAGTAAGTCGTATCCTCCGATGGGCCATAGAGATTGAAAACGCGAGATGCTTTCGTCTCGCGGTAAATCTGCGCCACGAGGTCCGGCCGCAATGCTTCTCCGGCCAGGTTCACGGTTCGAACCGACTCGGGCACGGCCTTGAGACGCAGCAACTCCACCATCGCCGAGGGTACGGTATTGAGCAGGCTTACCGCCGTCTCCGGCCCGATTTCCGCAAGGGCGAGCGCATCACGGACGATGATCACCTTGCCTCCCCAACTGAGAGGCGCAAAGATCTCAAACACGGAAAGATCGAAACATATCGAAGTGGAAGCCAGCACTCCGACAAAGTCTTCGCTTGAATAAATCTCGCGCGCCCAGTGCAGCAAGGCATTAGCGCTGCTGTGCCGGATGGCGACACCCTTGGGCCTTCCGGTAGAGCCTGAGGTGTAGATCACATAGGCAACGCTCTCCCCAGGAATCGGCAGCCCCAGGTTCTCTTCACTCTGACGAGAAATCTCGGTAAGACTCGAATCGGCGGAGATCGTTGTCTTTGTATTTGTGTTCGCCGATTCCGGCAGCCTATTCAACAAACTACTTTGAGTGAGCAGGGCCGCGATGGATGAATCTTCGGCCATGAACTTCAGGCGCTCCGGCGGATAGTTGGGATCGAGCGGCACATAGGTTCCGCCCGCCTTGAGAATCGCTAACAGCCCGATTACCATCTCCAGGCCGCGCTCCATGCAGATTCCCACCCTGACTTCCGGCCCCACTCCCGCGCGGACAAGATAGCGCGCCAACTGGTTTGCCCTGCGATTTAGTTCGCGATAGGTCAACCGCTGCCCTGCAGCCTCAATCGCCACCGATTCCGGGCTCGTCCTTACCTGTTCCTCGAACAATTCATGTACGCATTTCTGTGGATAGGCTGCCTTCGTCTGGTTCCATTCGGACAAGAGCTGGCGCCGCTCGCCCTCGGACAAGATGTCCAGGCAATCCACAATGCGCTCGCTCCCTGCAGCCATTCCTTCGAGGATGCGACGCCAATATTCCATGAAACGCTCGACGGTCTCGCTTTCAAAGAGAGCCGTGGCGTACTCCACGCCACCGGCGATCCGCTCGCCCGTCTCCCACAACGATGCAGTTAGATCGGACCGCGCCACGCGATGAGACGCCGTCTCCAGTCCCACAACCTGCAATCCAAGCAGGTCCAGCGATCCCTTGGGCGCGTTCTGCCACGCAAACATCACCTGGAACAACGGACTGTGGGCCAAGCTGCGCTCCGGTTGAACGATCTCCACCACCTGCTCAAACGGAATGTCCTGATGGTGCTGGGCTCCTAACGATTGGCCTTTCACTCGTTTCAACAGCTCGCCCACACTCGGCCTACCGGATAGGTCCACGCGCAGCACGAGCGTATTTACAAAAAAGCCGATCAGCTTTTCCAACTCTCCTTGACCGCGATTGGCCGTGGGCGATCCGATCAGAATGTCCTGCTGTCCTGAAAGCCGCCCAAGCATCGCCGCCCACCCGGCCAGCAGCGTCATATATAAGGTGACGCCGTGCTCTTTGCTCAATTGCTTGAGTTTGGCCGTCAATCCTTCGTCCAGAGCCACGTCGCACATTGCACCTGCGTAGCGCTGCTCCGCCGGACGCGCGCGGTCGGTAGGCAATTCAAGAAGAGTGGGCGAACCAGACAGCGTATTCTTCCAATAGTCGCTCTGCCGCAGGAGCACATCGCCTTGAATCCAGTTCCGCTGCCACACCGCGAAGTCCGGATATTGCACGGTTAGCTCCGGCAACGGATCGGACTCCCCACGCGCCAGCGCACCGTACAAGACGCTTAACTCGTTGAGGAGCACTCCCATCGACCACCCGTCGGAGACGATGTGGTGCATGGTAATCAGCAGTGCGTGCTCGTTCTCTCCCTGACGAATCAGCCTGCCGCGAATCAACGGCCCGGTTTCGAGATCGAAATTCGCGTGGGCCTCTTCGTCCAACAGCCGGCGTAGTTCACTGGACGCGGCTGCACTTTGGCTCCCGCGAAGATCGTAGTCCAACAAGGAAAAATGGCTCTCCGACGGTGGCGCAATCCGCTGCACCGCTTCACCGTGGACCATCGGGAACGTTGTGCGCAAGCCCTCATGGCGCTGCACGAGCCGATCAAGGGCCAAGCCGAGCGCGCGGCGGTTCAGATTGCCTACCAGCCCCACCCCAAAAGGAATGTGATAAACCTCGCTCGCCTCCTGCATCTGCGCCAGGAACCACAACCGCTGCTGGGCATAGGAAAGAGGAATAGGACGGCTGCGATCGGCTTTGGCGATTGGCGGCAATTCGGCCCGCTCGCCTCCAGCAATCTTCCCCGCCAATTCAGCCAACCGGGGGTGCTCGAAGATGTCGCTTAACTCCGCGCCCAGTCCGAGCGTTTCTCTTAATCGAGTGACTACGGATATAGCCAGCAGCGAGTGCCCGCCTAGTTCGAAGAAATTGTCGTTCCGGCCGACCCTCCCTACGCCAAGCACCTCTTGCCAGATCGCCGCCAGAGCTTTTTCGATTTCTCCTTGCGGCTCCTCATAGCCGCTCACCACATAGGCGCTGCTGTCTGGAGCGGGCAGGCGCTTACGGTCCAGCTTGCCGGTAGGCGTAAGCGGCATGGCATCGAGCCGCACATAGGCAGCAGGCACCATGTAGTCGGGCAGTCTCTGCGCCAGATGGCCGCGTAGCTCTTCCACACTGATCTGCCCGTGGCCGTTGCTCTTTGAACTGTAGTCTGAACTGTGCGCTCCATCCGTGTGGCGAGCGACGTAGTAGGCAACCAGACGCCTCTCCGCAACTCCATCCCCTTGCGCCACCACAGCGGCTTCCCGTACTCCATTCAATTCCAAGAGGCGCGCCTCGATCTCGCTCAATTCAATGCGGAAGCCCCTCACCTTGACCTGCAGATCGTTGCGCCCAACAAACTCCAGCATTCCATCGTTGCGCCAGCGAACCAGATCCCCCGTCCGATACAAACGGCTTCCTTCACGCTCGCTGTAGGGGTCGGGCACAAAGCGTTCG
>Ga0070734_10002504_pt1 | contig 22015 bp, 15 predicted proteins | sample Coa_R1_8_FD_66444 | JGI IMG/M metagenome (GOLD analysis project Ga0070734, IMG submission 66444) | Surface soil microbial communities from Centralia Pennsylvania, which are recovering from an underground coalmine fire - Coalmine... | ecosystem: Environmental > Terrestrial > Soil > Unclassified ...
TCGGAGACCGCGCGCAGCCCGCGGATGATGACCTGGGCGCCGACCGCCTCGGCAAAGCCCATCAGCAGGCTCTCGAAGGCGCGCACCTCGATGCGGTCGGCCAGCTCGGCCTCGATGCCCTGGGCGATCTCGTCGCGCACGATGGCGACGCGCTCGTCGGTGGCGAACAGCGGTCCCTTGCCGTCGTTGCGGGCAACGCCGACGACCAGCCGGTCGACCAGCCGCGCAGCGCGGCGGATGATGTCGGTGTGTCCGTTGGTGATCGGATCGAAAGTACCCGGATAAATCCCGATGCGCGGCCTGGTCATGTCGCATCCCCTTCCCCGCTGCCGGCCCCGTCGTCGCCCGCATCGCCGCCGTTCTCGTCCGACCCCTCGGGCAGCCGCGCCACCGAAACCACCCGCTCGCCCTCGCTGACCTTGAAGATGACGACGCCGGCGCTGCCCCGCCGGGCGATGCGGATGTCGTTGACCGGGCAGCGGATCACCATCCCGGCGTCGGTGACCAGCATGATCTGGTCGTTGTGCTCGACCGGAAAGACCGCGACGATCGCGTCGTGGCGGCGCGTCAGGTCCATGTTGATGATGCCCTGTCCGCCGCGCCCGGTGATGCGGTAGCCATAGGCGGAGCTGCGCACGCCGAAGCCCTTCTCGGTGACGCTGAGGACGAACTGCTCGCGCGCCGCCAGCGCCGCGAACTCCTCGTCCGTCAGGGCGACGTCGCTGCCCCCCGCATCATCGTCCTCGGCCTCGGGGTGAAGCTCCTCGTCGCCGTTCTGGCGGCGCCGCTCGTTGGCCAGCTTCAGGTAGGAATCGCGCGTGTCAAGGTCGATCTCCTCGTGCCGCAGGATCGACATCGAGATCACCATGTCGTCGCCCGCGAGGCGGATGCCGCGCACCCCGACCGAGGAGCGCCCGGCAAACACCCGCACATCGTCGGCGGGGAAGCGGATCGCCTTGCCGTTGCGGGTGGCCAGCAGAACGTCGTCGCCGCCGTTGCAGGTGGCGACCGCAATCAGCCGGTCGTCGGCGTCCTCGCCCTCGAACTTCATCGCGATCTTGCCGTTGGCGCGAACGTCGACAAAGTCGCTGAGCGCGTTGCGCCGGACATAGCCGTTGGCGGTGGCGAACATGACGGTCAGCGCACCCCAGTCGGCCTCTTCCTCGGGCAGCGGCATCACCGTCGAGATCGTCTCGCCGGGGGCGAGATTGGGCAGCAGGTTGATCATCGGCCGGCCGCGCGCCTGCGGCGTGCCGAGCGGCAGGCGATAGACCTTGAGCTTGTAGACCCGGCCCGACGAGGTGAAGAACAGCACCGGCGCCAGGGTCGAGGCGACGAAGACCTGGCTGAGAAAATCCTCCTCGCGGATCGCCATGCCGGCGCGGCCGCGCCCGCCGCGGCGCTGCGCCCGGTAGGTCGACAGCGGCACGCGCTTGATGTAGCCGGCGTGGCTCACCGTGACGACCATGTCCTCGCGCTGGATCAGCGCCTCGATATCGGCCTCGAACTCGACCTCTTCGATCTCGGTGCGGCGCGGCGTGCCGAATTGCTGCTTGATCGCCAGCAATTCGCCGCGCAGCACCTCGATCAGCTTGTCGCGCGAGCGGAGGATTTCGAGGTGGCCGCCGATCTCGCCGCCGAGCTCGCGGATCTCGTCGGCGATCTTGTCGCGCTCGAGCCCGGTCAGGCGCTGCAGCCGCAGGTCGAGAATGGCGCGGGCCTGTTCGTCGGACAGCTGATAGGTGCCGTCGTCGCGGAGCGCGCCGTCGCCGCCGACCAGGCCGACCAGCGGCGCCACCTCGCCGGCCGGCCAGCGCCGCCCGACGAGCCCGGCGCGCGCCGCCGCCGGGTCGGGCGACGAACGGATCAGCGCGATGACCGCGTCGATGCTCTCGACCGCGATCAGCAGGCCGATCAGGATATGCGCCCGCTCGCGCGCCTTGCGCAGCAGGAAGGTCGTGCGCCGGGTGATGACCTCCTCGCGGAACCCGACAAAGGCGACGATGATGTCGCGCAGGGTCATCAGCTCCGGGCGGCCGCCGTTGAGCGCCAGCATGTTGACGCCGAAGCTGGTCTGCAGCGCGGTGTGGCGGAACAGCTGGTTGAGCACGATGTCGGGGTCGGCGTCGCGCTTCAGCTCGATGACGATGCGCAGCCCGTCGCGGTCGCTTTCGTCGCGCAGGTCGGCGATGCCTTCGACCAGCTTCTCGCGCACCGTCTCGGCGATGCGTTCGACCAGCTTGGCCTTGTTGACCTGGTAGGGGATCTCGGTGACGACGATCGCGTCGCGGTCCTTGCGCACCTCCTCGATGTGGCTCTTCGAGCGCAGCAGGATGGCGCCGCGGCCGGTCTTGTAGGCGGCGTGGGTGCCGGCGCGGCCGACGATCGTGCCGCCGGTCGGGAAATCCGGCCCCGGCACGTATTCCATCAGCTCCTCGACGGTGATCGCCCGGTTGTCGAGATAGGCGCAGCAGGCGTCGATCACCTCGGACAGGTTGTGCGTCGGGATGTTGGTCGCCATGCCGACGGCGATGCCTTGGGCGCCGTTGACCAGCAGGTTGGGAAAGCCGGCCGGCAACACCTTGGGCTCGCGCTCGGTGTCGTCGTAATTGGGCTGGAAGTCGACGGTGTCCTTGTCGAGGTCCTCGAGCAGCGAATCCGCCACCCGCGCGAGCCGCGCCTCGGTGTAGCGGTAGGCCGCCGGCGGGTCGCCGTCGAGCGAGCCGAAATTGCCCTGCCCGTCGATCAGCTTCAGGCGCATGGCGAAATCCTGCGCCATGCGCACCATCGCGTCGTAGATCGCCAGCTCCCCGTGGGGATGGTACTTGCCGATGACCTCGCCGACGATGCGCGCGGATTTGCGGTAGCCGCGGTTCCACTCGTTGCCGGTGGTCTTCATCGAGTAGAGGATGCGGCGATGCACCGGCTTCAGCCCGTCGCGCACGTCGGGCAATGCCCGCGCCACGATCACGCTCATCGCGTAATCGAGGTAGGAGCGGCGCATCTCCTCTTCGATCGTGATCGTCGAGATGTCGGGGGCGGGCGGCGGAGGTACGGCGGTGACGGCCAATTCGGTTTCGCGGGCTGCGGCTCAACTAAAATCGCGGCCGAGCCGGGCCAGGGAAATCCCAGGGGCCGCCGCGATGAGAAGAGCGTTTCGGTAACGGTAATTTAGCGATTGAAACGGCCCCGAACAATGCCGTGCGCCGCACCCCTGCCCTGCCAAGGCGCGCCGGACCCCGGGTGCGGCGAGCGGCCGCGACGCCGCGGAGAATCGGCCGCTCGGGGTGGCGCCGCAGCCGGGCGGGCGCCGCGCCGGGCGCCGGCTAGCCCCACACCTCGCGCGCCACCTCGACGACGAGGGCGAGCTTGCGGTCCTGTTCGTCCTGGGTCAGGGCGTTGCCCTCGACGGTGGAAGAGAAGCCGCATTGCGGGCTCAGGCACAACTGTTCGAGCGGCACATATTTCGCCGCCTCGTCGATGCGCCGCTTGAGCATGTCCTTGTCCTCGAGCGCCGGGCGCTTCGAGGTGACCAGGCCGAGCACGACGCGCTTCGTGCCGCGCGGCACAAAGCGCAGCGGCGCGAACCCGCCGGAGCGCGCGTCGTCGTATTCGAGGAAGAAGCCGTCGACCTCGAGCCCGCCGAACAGCGCCTCGGCGACGTGGTCGTAGCCGCCCTCGGCCATCCACGACGAACGGAAATTGCCGCGGCACATATGGGTGCAGACGGTCATCCCGGCGGGGCGGTCCTTCAGCGCCGCGTTGATGATGCGGATGTTGGTCAGGTGCTGGCTCTCGCCGTCGCCGCCGATGCTGTCGACATAGGCGCGCTGGGCCGGATCGTTGAGATAGGCGAGGCTGGTGTCGTCGAGCTGGAGATAGGTGCAGCCGAGCTTGTGAAGCGCCGCGATCTCGTCGGCGTAGACGCGGGCGAGATCGTCCCAGAACGCATCCATCTCGGGATAGACGCTCGCGTCGATGGCGGCGCGGCCGCCGCGGTAGTGCAGCATCGACGGCGACGGGATCGTCAGCTTGGCCGTCGTTCCCGGCGGCGCGACCGATTTGAGATAGGCGAAATCGTCGCCGAAGATCGTCCTGGTGAGGGTGAGCCGGCCGGCGACCCGGTGCGCCGTCGGGCTGAACGCCACCGTCCCGGCCTCGTTCTTGAACTCGATATGCAGCCGCCGGTCGCTGTGGACCACGCCGCCGATCTGATAGAGGAAATCCATGTGCCACGAGCCGCGGCGCATCTCGCCGTCGGTGACCCCGCGCAGCCCGAGCGCCGCCTGGCGCCGCACCGCCGCGGCGATCGCCTGGTCCTCGATGGCGCGCAGTTCCGCCGCGGCGAGCCGCCCCGCCTGATGCTCCTGCCGCGCCTTCAGCAGCTCCGGCGGGCGCAGCAGGCTGCCGACATGATCGGCGCGGAACGGCGGGCCGTCCATCAGAACGGGATCTCGTCGTCGAGGTCGTTGCCGGGCGCCCGGCTCCGGCCGCCGGCGCCGCCGCCCATGGCGCGGCCCGGCGCCTCGCCGTAGCCGCCGGCATAGCCTTCCTCGAACTCGCCGGCGCTGTCGGCCTCGCCGCCGCGGGCGCCGTCAAGCATGGTCAGCTCGCCGCGGAAGCGTTGCAGCACAACCTCGGTCGAATAGCGGTCCTGCCCCTGCTGGTCGGTCCATTTGCGGGTCTGCAATGCCCCCTCGACGTAGATTTTCGACCCCTTGCGCAGATATTTCTGCGCCAGCTCGACCAGCCGCTCGTTGAAGATGACGACGCGGTGCCACTCGGTGCGCTCCTTGCGCTCGCCCGAGGCGCGGTCGCGCCACTGCTCGGAGGTGGCAAGGCTGAGATTGGCGACGCGCATGCCGTCCTGCGTCGAGCGGATCTCGGGGTCGCGCCCGAGATTGCCGACGAGGATCACCTTGTTGACGCTGCCAGCCATGAGTTCACCGACGATTGGGGTTGGAAGCCAGCCATCTTAGCAAGTTCGCGGACCGCTCCGGGGTAAATTTTCGCCGTCTTCGGGGTTGCCGCGCAGGCACAAAAGCCGCAGCAATCGGACGCAGTTGGGTGCCGTTGACAGCCGCCGGGCGACAAGGTCAGTATCCCGCCCGCCACGAAGCTCCGACACCGACGCTTTCGGCATTAGCGCACAATGTCGGAAGACGCAACGCTGCGCGGGATGCGGTGCCGACCGCGCGGGAAGACGGCACGGGGGGGATCATGACCGACCATTCTATTCCGCGGCGTCGCGTCCTTCAGACCGGGCTGGCGGCGACCGCCCTGGCCGGCTTGCCGGGCGGCCGCCCGGCGCGTGCCGCCGATGAAGGCGAACGCATCGTCGCCGCCGCGAAAGGCATCGGCAAGACCGACCTCAAGGCGATCATGTGGTCGAACTATTTCGTGCCGATGAAGCCGCCGATCGAGGAATTCCAGAAGGCGACCGGCATCGCCATCACCAGCATCAAGGACCTCTCGACCCCGACCATCCCGCAGGCGGCGATGGCTGAGGCGCTGACCCGCTCCCCCGATTTCGACATCGTCCATCTCGGTTCGGAGATGATCCCGTCGCTCGTCTCGGCCGGCTATCTCGAGCCGCTCGACGACTACATGCACAAGGCCGATTACAAGATGGACGCGGTTGGCGATTACGCCAACCTGGCGACCTATGACGGCAAGACCTACGGCATCATCACCGACGGGAACATCTTCGTTCACCAGCTGCGCAAGGATCTGTTCGAAGACGCCGACAATAAAAAGCGGTTCGAGGATAAATTCGGCAAGCCGCTCGCCTATCCGAAGACGTGGGATGACGACTTCCAGCAGATGAAATTCTTCCACAATCCGGAAAAGGGCATTTACGGCTCGGGCAACCTGCGCAGCCGCGGCTTCGGGTACGTCTGGTTCCTGATGTACCTGTACAGCTTCGGCGGCTTCCCGTTCGACCCCGATATGAAGCCGACCGTCAACAGCGACGCCGGCAAGAAGGCAATCGCGGTCTACCTGCGCGACAAGGAGGTCGCGTTCCCCGACTCGCCGAGCTGGGGCACCTCGCAGATGATCCCGCACATCGCGGCGGGCGACGTCTATAGCTGCCAGTATTGGGGCGGCCTCATCAAGCTGCAGGAGAACCCGGCGAAGTCGAAGACCGTGGGAAAATGGACCTATGGGCTGGTGCCGGGCGGCGAGCATGGCGGCAAGCCGCTCTACCGCGCGGCGGGCATGCCGGTCGTGTGCCTGATGGTCAACCGCAACAGCCCGCACAAGGCGGCGGCGGCCTACATGGCATGCTGGCTCGGCACCGAGAAGGCCAGTTCGCAAATCGTTACCGACCGGGTCAACTCGTTCAACGACGCCTGGACCAAGAAGGAGATGACCGATCCGCGCGTCCTCGAGGCGTACACGCCGGCCGGGGTCAAGGCGATCCAGCAGAACCTGCAGGTCTCGTCCCCCAACATCTACCTGACCGGCAATCAGGAATTTGTCGACGTACTCGACAAGAACCTCGGCCAGGGCTACATCGGCCAGCTCAAGTCGGACGAGGTCTTGAAGCAGATCGACGAAGATTTTGCCAAAGTCGTCAAGCGGATCGGCACCGCCAAGCTGAAAAAGGACTATCAGACCTACGCGGCGATCATGCCGAAGATCAGCCAGCCGGTGTAGAGCGTCGCGACGCAGGCGGGGGCCGGCTCCACGGGGGCGGTTCACGCAGGAGGAACGGTAGAATGAGCGAGGCCCTCGCCGGCACTGCCGGGGCCAAGGCCGTGCCGATCCGGCCGGCGGCGTCGCGCAGCGAGGCGGTGCGGCGGTTCAAGTGGCTGATCCTGGCGCCGCTGCTGCTTTTGCTGTTCAGCCTGTTGACGCCGGTTCTGCTGTTGCAGCTGTACTTTTCGTTCCACCAATGGACGGTCTACCTCAGCTCGTGGTGGAACGCCGATTTCGTCTGGTTCGACATCTTCAAAAGCGTCTTCACCGACCCTCGCTTCGGCTGGGCGGTGCTGCGTTCCCTCGCTTTTGCCGGCGGCTCGACGCTGGGCTGCTTCGTCGTCGGCTTTCTGCTGGCCTATCTGATTTATCGGCCGTTTCGTGGGCAGGCGCTCTATTACGCGCTGTTCATCCTGCCGATGCTGACCGTTCCGATCGTCATCGCCTATACCGGCCAGATGCTGCTCGACCGCAACGGGCCGCTCAACGACATCCTGTCGCGGCTGACCGGCCACGACATCCAGGTGCTGTGGCTGTCGAACCCCGACATCGCGCTGCTGACGGTGACGCTGCTCGACATCTGGAACTGGACCCCATTCTCTTTCATCATCATGCTCGCCGGCTTGTCGTCGCTGCCGAAGGAGCCGATCGAGGCGGCGCAAATCCTCGGCGCATCGGCGTGGCGCATCTTCTGGGAGGTCCAGCTTCCGCTGCTGCGCCCGGTGATCCTGCTGGCGCTGGTGCTGCGCTTCCTCGATGCGATGGGATCGTTCCCGATCATCTGGGGCCTTTTGCAGGGCGGCCCGGGCACCGCGACCGAGACCCTCGGCATCTACATCTACATCACCACCTGGCAGGACTTTAACGTCTCGCTCGGAGCGGCCCAGTCTTACGTCACGATGATGATGATGGTGGTCATCGTGCTCGTGGCGATCCGGCTTCTGCGCCGGGAAAAGCGCTCGCTCGACGCCATATACGACGGACGGCGCGGGGCGGACGCCGCGGCATGACCAAGAGCCGCAAACGCCGCGCCGCCCGCGTCGCCCGCTACGCGATCCTGACCGTATGGGCCGCGGTCGTCATCTTTCCGCTCTACTGGATCGTCGCCACCTCCTTCAAGCCGCAGGATCAGTGGTTTTCCTGGCCGCCGGTCTACCTGCCGTCGCCCCCCACCCTCGACAACTACCGGGACGTGTGGGTCGGCGCGACCACGGTCGCCGAGGGCGGGCAGACCGCGCTGTCGCTGCAGACCCCGTTCCTCGCCTTGCGCAACAGCATGATCCTGGCATTCGGGGCGACCACCCTGGCGGTGCTGTACGGCTCGATCATCGCCTATGCCGTGTCGCGCTACCGATTGTTGTCGGAAACGCGGATGTTCCAGCTCCTGATGCTGCGCATGGTGCCGCCGATCGTCATCGTCGCGCCGCTGTCGCTGTATTTCTCCTATATCGGCCTGCTCGACTCGATGGTCGGGCTCGGGGTGATGTATTTCCTCACCAGCCTGCCTTACGCGGTGTGGATGACGAAAAGCTTCATCGACGAAGTGCCGCGCGAGGTCGAACAGGCGGCGGAAATCCTCGGCGCGTCGCGCTGGCGCACGGTATTCGAGGTGGTGCTGCCGCTGATCCGCTCGGGGTTGGTGGCGACATTCATGTTCATCCTGATCCTGAACTGGAGCGAGTACCTGCTGTCGCTCATCCTGTCGAAGACCAACGTCGTCACCCTGCCGGTGGAGCTGTCGAAATTCGAAGGCTCGACCGAAGGCCGCCTGTTCGGCCGTCAGGCCGCACTGTCCGTCGGCATCACGTTCCCGCTGATCATCATCGGGCTCTTCATCCGCAAGCATCTCGCACGCGGCTTCAGCTTTGGCATGGTTCGGAGGTAGGGGCGTGGCGCGAATCGAGCTGGTCAATCTGAGGAAGAGCTACGGCCAGATCCTTGCCGTCCGCGACCTTACCTTCTCGATCGAGGACGGCGAGTTTGTCGTGTTCGTCGGGCCGTCCGGCTGCGGCAAGACGACGACGTTGCGCCTGATCGCAGGGTTCGAGGAGCCGGACGCCGGCGAAATCCGCATCGACGGCCAGGTGGTCAACGACCTGGAACCGCGCGACCGCGGGCTCGGCATGGTATTCCAGACCCATGCCCTGTTCCCGCACAAGACGGTGGCCCAGAATATCGAGTTCGGCTTGCGCATGAAGAAGGTGCCGCGCGCCGAGCGGGCGCGGCGGGTGCGCGAGATCGCCGAGATGGTGCGTTTGACACCGCTGCTCGACAAATTGCCCGGCGCCTGCTCGGGCGGCGAGTCGCAGCGCGTCGCATTGGCACGCACGCTGGTCACCAACCCCTCCACCTTTCTCCTCGACGAGCCGCTTTCCAGCCTCGATGCCAAATTGCGGCGCGAGCTGCGGGCCGAGTGCGACCGGCTGCATCAGGAGCTCAAGAAGACCTTCATCTTCGTCACGCACGACCAGGAAGAGGCGATGACGCTCGCCGACCGCATCGTCGTGATGCGCAGCGGCGAGATCGAGCAGGTCGGCTCGCCGATGGAGATCTACTCGGACCCCGCAACCGATTTCGTCGCCGACTTCTTCGGGTCGCCGTCGATGAACCTGATCGCCGGCGAGGTGGCCGGCGACGGCGAGGGGCGGCGCTTCCGGTCGCCGCACATCTCGGTCGCCCTGCCGCCGGCATTCGCGGGCGTCGCCCCGGGTCCGGCAACGCTCGGCATCCGGCCGGAACATCTGGAGGTGCGGCAGAACGGGTCGGGCTCGGCCGATATCGAGCTGCCGGTGCGCCTCGTCGAGCCGCTCGGCAAGGATACGCTGCTCTATTTCGACATCGGCGCCGAGCGTCCGTTCGTCGCAGTCAGCGAGGGCCTGTCGCTGGCCTCGATGCAGGCGGGCGAGCGCGTCGGCCTGACGCTGACGCGCGAGCGCCTGTTCCTCTTCGGGGCGAACGGAAAGCGGATCGCGCGCAACGGCGCGTCGTAGCCGCCGGACGTTCCGTCGCCCGGCGGCGGAGCCGCGGGCCGCCTCAGCGGGCGGGGTCGTGCCCCAGCACCATCTGCTTGCCGTGCGTCTCGACCCCGAGGAACAGGAACGACAGGCCGACCAGCAGCATCGCGAAGGCCAGGAACAGGAAGGCCGGAAACACCGCGGCCTCGGTCTGCTGCATCGACACCAGGTGGCTGGTGCCGGCGATCAGGGCGAGGCTCAAGGGGCCGATGATCTTGCCGAACCCGTTCGCCGTCTGGCCGAGGCCGGAGGAACGGGCGCCGAGATTGACCCCGTAGCTCTCCACCGTATAGGGCGCCAGGTTGGAGAAGCCGCCCTCGATGCAGAAGGTTGAACAGGCGAGCAGCACCACCATCAGCGGAATCTCGCCGATCATCACCGTGTTGTAATAGCCGGCGAGCGCCAGCGCGGCGGTGCCGCCGAAGCCCCAGATGATGCCGAGCAGCCGCCGCCCGATCAGCGGCGCGACGACGGTGACGACGATCTTGCCGGTGACGCCGGCGCCCGAGACGATGACGAAATAGGCGGCCGCCTGCGGCACCGGGATGTTGAGCAGCAGCGCGACGATCGTCGGCCCCCACAGATAGACGCCGTAGGCCGCGGTCGACGAGCCGCCCCAGATCAGGATGGTCTCGAAAAACATGCGCGGCTGCGACAGCAGGTCGAGCCAGTTGCCGCGCGGCTGCTGCACCGGCGGGACCGTCGGCAGCGGCACCCGTTCGAGCGGCAGGCGGAGGTAGCGCGCGACCTCGGCGCGGGCCTCGGCAAAGCGCCCCTTGGCGGTCAGCCAGCGCACCGATTCGGGGGTGAAAATCCACACCAGGACGCCGATGATCAGCGCGACGAAGCCGAGGAGCGCGACCCGGCGCCAGCCGTAGGGACCCATGATCGCCGCCGACACCGCCGGCGCGAGAAAGCCCCCGGCCGAGGCCCAGACGACGTAAAAGCTGGTGGCAAAGGTGCGGTAGCGGGTCGGCGTCAGCTCGACGACGACGGTCAGCGACGGCGTCACCGCCGCGGTCAGCCCGACGCCGACAAAGAAGCGCAGGATGGCGAACAGCCACCAGGCGCCTTCCGGGATGAAGGCGATCAGGCCCGAGCTCATCGCGCAGATGAAGGTGCCGATCACCATCTGCTGCTTGCGGCCCCAGGCATCGGCAAAGGAGCCGAACAGGATGGCGCCGACGATCGCGCCGACGCCGCCGCTGTAGAGGATCACCGCCGCCTGGCCGTAGGTGAGCTGCCACTCCTTGTTGACCGCCGCCAGCAGGTAGCCGACGACGAGGAAATCGAAGAAGTCGAAGACGAAGACGGCCGACATCAGGATGAAGATCATCCAGTAGCGCCGGTTCAGCGGCGCCGCGTCGAACATCGCCAGCAGGGATTCGGAAGTCTGCTCGGCCATGACGGTCCCCCCTCCGGATGAGCCGGCAGGGTGGACCCCCGCTTCTTGCCTTATGCGACAGCGTATCCGCCCGCCGCCAACCGCGTCAACGTTGCGGACGGCGCGGCGGTGGCGCCGACCGCCGGCGCGCGCTAATCTCGCCGGCGCATTCTCGGGACCCCATCTGTCGGCCATGCAGCAGCAGATCCGCATCCGCGGCGCGCGGGAGCACAACCTCAAGAACATCGACGTCGACCTGCCGCGCGACAGCCTGGTGGTGATCACCGGGCTGTCCGGCTCGGGCAAGTCCTCGCTCGCCTTCGACACCATCTATGCCGAGGGCCAGCGCCGCTATGTCGAGAGCCTGAGCGCCTATGCCCGGCAGTTTCTCGAACTGATGCAGAAGCCGGACGTCGATTCGATCGAGGGCCTGTCGCCGGCGATCTCGATCGAGCAGAAGACGACCTCGCGCAACCCGCGCTCGACCGTCGGCACGGTGACCGAGATCTACGACTACATGCGCCTGCTGTGGGCGCGGGTCGGGGTGCCGTACTCGCCGGCGACGGGACTGCCGATCGTCAGCCAGACCGTGTCGCAGATGGTCGACCGCGTGCTGGCGATGCCCGAGGGCACCCGGCTCTATCTGATGGCGCCGATCGCGCGCGGGCGCAAAGGGGAATACCGCAAGGAGCTGGCCGATCTGCAGAAGCGCGGCTTCCAGCGGGTCAAGGTCGACGGCACGATGCGCGAGATCGACGAGGTCCCGGCGCTCAACAAGAACCTGAAGCACGACATCGAGGTCGTCGTCGACCGGCTGATCGTCGGCCCCGACCTCGGCAACCGCCTTGCCGACTCGTTCGAGACCGCGCTCGCCCTTGCCGACGGCATCGCCGTGACCGAAAACGCCGATTCCGGCGAGCGGGTGATCTTTTCCGCCAAGTTCGCCTGCCCGGTCTCCGGCTTCACGATCCCCGAGATCGAGCCGCGGCTGTTCTCGTTCAACAACCCGTTCGGCGCCTGCCCGTCCTGCGACGGGCTCGGCACCAAGCTGTATTTCGACCCCGATCTGGTGGTCCACGACGACAGCCGCACCCTGCACGGCGGCGCGGTCAGCCCGTGGGCGCATTCGAGCTCGCCCTATTATGCCCAGACGCTGGAAAGCATCTGCCGGCATTTCCGCCAGAGCATGCACACGCCGTGGCGCGACCTGCCGGAAAAGATGCGGCAGACGATCCTCTACGGCTCGGGCGGCGAGCCGATCAAGATGACCTATGACGACGGCCTGCGGCAGTATTCGACCGAACGGCCGTTCGAGGGCGTGCTGCCCAACATGGAGCGGCGCTTCCGCGAAACCGACAGCGCCTGGGTGCGCGAGGAATTGGGCCGCTACCAGGCGGCGAAGACCTGCGAGGTGTGCGGCGGCGACCGGCTCAAGCCCGAGGCGCTCGCGGTCAAGGTCGCCGGCAAGCACATCAGCGAGGCCGCCGCGCTGTCGATCCTCGGCGCGGTCGAGTGGTTCGCCGGCGTCGAGGCGACGCTGACCCCGAGCCAGCGCGAGATCGCCGGCCGCATCCTCAAGGAGATCAACGAGCGGCTCGGCTTCCTGAAGAATGTCGGGCTCGAATACCTGACCCTGTCGCGCTCGTCGGGCACCCTGTCGGGCGGCGAGAGCCAGCGCATCCGCCTCGCCTCGCAGATCGGCTCGGGGCTGACCGGGGTGCTCTACGTGCTCGACGAGCCGTCGATCGGGCTGCACCAGCGCGACAATGCGCGGCTGCTGGCGACCTTGCGGCGGCTGCGCGACCTCGGCAACACGGTCATCGTCGTCGAGCACGACGAGGAGGCGATCCGCAGCGCCGACTATCTCGTCGATATGGGGCCGGGGGCCGGGGTGCATGGCGGCCATCTCGTCGCCGAGGGCACGCCCGAAGAGGTGATGCGCACGCCCGACAGCATCACCGGGCAGTACCTGACCGGGATGAAGCAGATCCCGATCCCCGCCGAGCGCCGCCGCGGCCATCCGCGCCAGATTCTCCGCCTGGTCGGCGCCAGCGGCAACAACCTGAAGAACATCACCGCGGAAATTCCGCTCGGCACGTTCTGCTGCGTCACCGGCGTGTCGGGCGGCGGCAAATCGACCCTGATCGTCGAAACCCTGTACAAGGCGCTGGCGAAGCGGCTCAACAACTCGCGCGAGCAGGCGGCGCCGTTCGAGCGGCTCGAGGGCGCCGAGTTCCTCGACAAGATCGTCGATATCGACCAGTCGCCGATCGGCCGCACCCCGCGCTCGAACCCGGCGACCTATACCGGCTGCTTCACCCCGATCCGCGACTGGTATGCCGGGCTGCCCGAGGCCAAGTCGCGCGGCTACCAGCCCGGGCGCTTCTCGTTCAACGTCAAGGGCGGGCGCTGCGAGGCCTGCCAGGGCGACGGCGTCATCAAGATCGAGATGCACTTCCTGCCCGACGTCTACGTGCAGTGCGACGTGTGCAAGGGGCGGCGCTACAACCGCGAGACGCTGGAGGTCACGTTCCGCGGCAAGTCGATCGCCGACGTGCTCGACATGACGGTGGACGAAGGCGCCGATTTCTTTCGCGCGGTGCCGGCGATCCGCGACAAGCTGGTAACGTTGCAGCGGGTCGGGCTCGGCTACATCCATATCGGCCAGCCGGCGACAACCCTGTCGGGCGGCGAGGCGCAGCGCGTCAAGCTCGCCAAGGAGCTGTCGCGCCGCGCCACCGGCCGCACCCTCTACATCCTCGACGAGCCGACCACCGGGCTGCATTTCGACGACGTGAGAAAGCTGCTCGACGTGCTCCACGCCCTGGTCGAGCAGGGCAATACGGTGCTGGTCATCGAGCACAACCTGGAGGTCATCAAGACCGCCGACTGGATCATCGACCTCGGCCCCGAAGGCGGCGACGGCGGCGGCCGCATCGTCGCCACCGGCACGCCCGAGGAGGTCGCCCTGGTCGAGGACAGCCATACCGGGCAGTATCTGCGCCCCTACCTCGCCCGCCAGCCGTCGCAGCGCCGCCGGCGCGCGGGATAGCTCACTCCGGCGCGGGCGGCGGGGTGCGCAGCTCGGCCGCTTCGGGCGCCAGATCGTTGGCGATGCGGAAATGCCGGTCGGCGGTCTCGCGATCGCCGCGCGCCTGCGCCACCAGGGCGAAGTTATAATTGGTCTCGGGATCTTGCGGGCGCAGGCGCAGGGCCGTCGCGTAATGCTCTTCGGCGCCGGCAAGATCGCCCTTGCCGAGCAGCAGCACCGCGAGGTTGCTGTGCGCCTCGGCGTAATCGGGCGCGGCGCGGAGCGCGGCGCGGTAGTGCTGTTCCGCGGCGTCCGCCTCGCCGCGGGCTTTGAGGAACATCGCGTAGTTGTAATGCGCCTCGGGATAGTCGGGCCGCAGACGCAGCGCCTCGCGGTAGTGCGCCTCGGCGCCGGCGGGATCGCCCTTGCGTTCGAGCAGGCTGGCATAGTTGCCATGCGCCTCGGCGGCGCCCGGGCGCAGGCGCAGCGCCTCGCGGTAATGCTCGTCGGCTTCGCGGTCCTCGCCGCGCGCCGCCAGCAGATTGGCGTAACGGTGGTGGGCGTCGGTGTAGTCGGGGTTCCAGCGGATCGCCTCGCGATAGTGCTCGGCGGCGCCGGCCATGTCGCGCTCCTGCTCCAGCAGGATGGCGAAATTGTAGTGCGCCTCGGCATAGCGCGGCGCCAGATCCAGCGCGGTGCGGTAGTGTGCGGCCGCCGCCTCGATCTCTCCTCGGCCTCTGAGCAGCACCGCCAGGTTGTGGTGCGCCTGGGGATAATGCGGGCGCAGACGCAGCGCCCGTTCGTAGCACTCCGCCTCGTCGTCGCTGTTTTCCTGGGCGGTGCCGATCATCGCCACGGCGCGGAGGAACCAGTCTTCCGCGGTCAATTCGGCGTCGGGCCGGGCGGCGAGCGCCGCCCAATCCACCGCCCGCACCCGGTAGAGCCGGCGCTGCGGCAGACGATCGCCGGGCAGAACGTGCACCCCGGCCTCCTCGTACGCGTAGAGCGACAGGTCGATCAGCTCGATCACGGTCTGCGTCACCGTCAGCGTGTCGGGCACGGCGGCATCCGCGACGCGCCGGGCGACGCCGATGGCGCGGCCGACCCGGGCGCCGCCCGGCAGCTCGGCGCAGTCGCCGAAATGGCAGCCGAGGCGCAGCCGCATCTCCGGCATGGCGCCGGCGGCAAGGACCTGCCGGCGCTCGCGCCAGATTGCGATCAGCTTGAGACCGAAATGCACCGCGGAATCCGCCGAGTCGAACAGCAACAGCGGCCCGTCCCCGGCAAAATGCTCGCAGCGGCCGCCGTACTGGCCGGCAACCGACTGCGCGGTCCGGCGATATTCGGCGACGACCGCGGCCATGGGCTCGGGCGGCGCGCGGCTCCATGCCGCCGAATCCCGCTCCAGATTGGAGAAGACGATCGCGAAATAGCTGGCCATCGCGGACAACCCACACCGACTGTATACTAATGACCGCCCCGCCGCCCGCACGTTGCTATAAAAGGGATGTAACGAGCCATGCCGCAATACATGCGGGTGGAGAAATCCTCCTGCCCCATCGCCGGCGCCTTGCCGCCGACGGCTCGCAAAGGCCAACGCGAACGCCCGGCTGCCGTTGCGGCGGGCGGCCGAGGGCGCTTACATCAGCGGCGACGGGACCGACTGAGGCGGCGATGAACGCGGCGCGCGGGCGGGCGATCGAGCGGGTTCGGCGGATGGCGGAAGAGCTGCCGCGGCGCAGCGGCGAAAGCGGGTAACCCATGGCCGCCGCGGTTCACATCGTCGGCGGCGGGCTGGCGGGCAGCGAGGCGGCGTGGCAGCTCGCCCGCGCCGGCGTGCCGGCGATCCTGCACGAGATGCGGCCGCTGCGCGGCACCGAGGCGCACCAGGGCGGCGGGCTTGCCGAGCTGGTCTGCTCCAACTCGTTCCGCTCCGACGACAGCGGGCGCAGCGCGGTCGGCCTGCTGCACGAGGAGATGCGGCGCTGCGGCTCGCTGATCCTCGCCGCCGCCGACCGCTGCCGGCTTCCGGCCGGCACCGCCCTGGCGGTCGACCGGATCGGCTTTTCCGCCGCGGTCGAGGCGGCCCTGGCGGCCGAGCCTCTGGTTCATATCCGCCGCGAGGAGATCGCCGGGCTGCCGCCGGCGGAGTGGGACGAGGTCATCGTCGCCACCGGGCCGCTGACCTCGCCGGCCCTCGCCGCGGCGCTGGTCGGGCTGACCGGCGAGGACGCCCTCGCCTTTTTCGATGCGATCGCGCCGATCGTCTATCGCGACACGATCGACTTCGAGATCGCCTGGTTCCAATCGCGCTACGACAAGCCCGGCCCCGGCGGCGACGGCGCCGATTACGTCAACTGCCCGCTCGACCGCGAGCGCTATGCGGCGTTCGTCGCCGCCCTCCTCGCCGGCGAGACGATCGAGTTCCGCGAGTGGGAGAAGAGCACACCCTATTTCGACGGCTGCCTGCCGATCGAGGTGATGGCCGCGCGCGGGCCCGACACCCTGCGCTGGGGCCCGATGAAGCCGGTCGGGCTGCGCGACCCGAGAACCGGCCGGCGGCCGCACGCGGTCGTGCAATTGCGCCAGGACAACGCGCTCGGCACGCTTTACAACATGGTCGGCTTCCAGACCAAACTGCGCCACGGCGAGCAGGTCCGCATCTTTCGCACGATCCCCGGGCTCGAACGCGCCGAGTTCGCCCGGCTCGGCGGGCTGCACCGCAACACCTTCGTCAACGGCCCGCGCCTGCTCGACCGCGAACTGCGCCTGAAGGCCGAGCCGCGGCTGCGTCTTGCCGGGCAATTGACCGGGGTCGAGGGCTATGTCGAAAGCGCCGCGATCGGGCTGCTCGCCGGGCGCTTCGCCGCCGCCGCGCGACTGGGCCGGCCGGCCGAGCCGCCGCCGCCGACCACCGCATTGGGCGCCATCCTCGCCCACGTCACCGGCGGCGGGCGGAGCGCCGATTTCCAGCCGATGAACGTCAATTTCGGTCTGTTTCCGCCGCTCTCGCCCGATCCCGGGCGGCACGCCGACCGCAAGCCGCTCTACACCGGGCGGGCGCTGGCGGATTTGTCCCATTGGCTCGGCCGCGCCGAGGCGGCAAGGTAGCGGTCCCGATCCTTTGAGGGGGAGGCGCGGATGCCGATCCGCACCGGCCAGGCGTTTCTCGAAGCCCTGCGCGACGACCGCCACATTCAGCTCGACGGCGAACGCATCCGCGACGTGACCAGGGACCGGCGCCTCGCCGGCGCGGCGCAGACGATGGCCGAGCTGTACGACATGCAGCACGACCCCGCGCTGACCGCGAGGATGACCTTCGCCTCGCCGTCGAGCGGCGACCCGGTCGGCCTGTCGTTCATCGAGCCGAAGACGGTCGACGAGCTGATCCGCCGCCGCGACATGGTCAAAATCTGGATGGACGCGACCTGCGGCATGTTCGGGCGCAGCCCGGATTTCCTCAACATCATGCTGACCGGGCTCGCCGCCGCGGCGCCGGTGTTCGGCCGCTTCGGCGACAACCTGCGCGCCTATCACACCTTTGCCCGCGAGCGCGACCTGGCGATGACCCATACCCTGCTCAACCCCCAGGTCGACCGCTCGCGCCCGGTCGAGCGCCAGGAGAAGGACGTCGCCGCCAAGATCGTGCGCGAGACCGATGCCGGCATGGTCGTCTCCGGCGCCCGCATGGTCTCGACCCTGTGCGCCTATTCCGACGAGCTGCTGGTGATGCCGTCGACCTTTCTCGCCAGCAACAAGGAGGCCGAGCCCTACGCCTTCGGCTTCGCCATCCCGGTGGCGACGCCGGGGCTGCGGTTCATCTGCCGGCCGAGCGTCGTCCACCTGGGGGCCGCCTCGCCGATGGATTTCCCGCTGTCGTCGCGGCTCGACGAGCAGGATGCGATGGCGGTGTTCGACAATGTGCTGGTGCCGTGGGAGCGCGTCTTCATCCACCGCGATCCCGAATTGTGCAACGGCCTGTTCAACCGCACCGGGGCGATGTCGCAGGTCATGCACCAGACCTCGACGAAAAATCTCGCCAAGGCCGAATACATGATGGCGCTGGGCTTTGCGATCGCCAGATCGACCAATATCGACGCGCATCTCCACGTTCAGGGGCTGCTCGCCGAACTGATCCAGCATGCCGAGTTCGTGCGCTCGTGCATCCGCGCCAGCGAAGCCGACGCGGCGATCGGCCCGTCCGGGCTGATGACCCCGGCGGCGATGCCGCTGTGGACGGTGCGGATGATGTTTCCGCCGATGTTCATCCGCGCCTGCGAGATCATCCAGATTCTCGGCGCCGGCGGTCTCGTTTCGGTGCCGTCCTATGCCGAGCTCGCCGGTCCCGCGGCGGCCGACGTCGCCGCCTATGCCCAGGCCGCCAACGCCGACGCGGCGACCCGCGTCAAGCTGTTCCGGCTGGCCTTCGACACCGCGGTGTCGTCGTTCTCCGGGCGGCAGCAGCTTTACGAGCGCTATTACTCGGGCGATCCGGTGCGGCTCGCCGGCGCGCTCTACGCGCTGTACGACAAGGCGCCGCACATCGACCGCATCCACGCCATGATCGACGAGCTGGAGCGGCGCTCCGCCGGCGTCACGCAAACGCCGGCATGACCTCCTTGGCGAACAGCTCGACCGAGCGCATCGCCTCGTCGTGCGTCATCCGGCCGAAGGCGAAGTCGCAGACGTAATAATTGACGCCGGTGGCGGCGATCTCCCGGGCGATATAATCGCGCACCATGTCCGGAGTGCCGGCGATGGCGTCGCCGTGCCGCTGCAGCGTCTCCCATTCCGGCGGCAGGGCGGCTTCGAGCGGGAACGGCACGTTGTACTCGTGCCACAACTTGCCCATGTGGTAGCGCCAGGCCGGATAGGCGCGATCGGCGGTCTCGCGCGCCGCGGCCTCGGTTTCGGCGATGACGATGTGGCGGTTGACGCCGAGCAGCGGCAAATCCGCCTCGGCGCGGCCGAGCCGTTTCCATTCGGCGCGGTAGGCATCGGTGATCGCGCGGACCTGGGCGGGGGGACGGCGGGTCACGGTATTGGCGGCGTTCGCCGCGCACCAGCCGACGCTGTCCGGGTTGCCGAGCCCGTACCACAATTCGGGATAGGGCCGCTGCACCGGCTTCATCGCGATCGGCACGTTGTCGAAATGGTAGAACCGGCCGTGGAAGGTCAGGCGGTCTTCGGTCAGGCCGCGGCGGACGACCTCGAAGCATTCGCGGAACTGCGCCGCGCCGGTGGCGAAGTCGACCCCGTAGAAGCCGACCTCGACCGGCGAGATGCCGCGGCCGACGCCGTAGAGAAAGCGCCCGCCCGACATCTGGTCGAGCATGCAGATCTCGTCGATCAGGCGCAGCGGGTGGTAGAGCGGCAGCAGGTAGACCATCGGGCCGAACTTGAGCTGCTTTGTGCGCTGCGCCACCGCCGCCAGGAACACCCCGGGCGACGGCGCGTAGCCGAGCGGGGTGTTGTGATGCTCGGCCAGGTGGTAGGCGTGGAACCCGGCGCGGTCATAGGCCTCGATCAGCCGGAGCCGGTCCTCGAAGTGCCGGCCCAGCGGTTGCCCGCTGTCGTCGAGATGGTCGAAAATGCCGAACCGCATGTGCCTCTCCAGTCGCCGCGGCGTTAGCTTAGGCGATAGTATCGCGGGCCGCCGGCTCATTCCAGGAGCCGGGCAGACGAAAGGCGGGACGATGGCCGATCTCGGATTGACCCACATCGCCTTCTCGGTGCGCGATCTCGCAGCGAGCGTCGCGTTTTACGAGAAGTATGCCGGCATGTCGGTCGTGCACCGCCGCATCGACGAAGGCAGCGTGCGCGTCGCGTGGGTGACCGACCGGACTCGTCCGTTCGTCGTCGTTCTGATCGAGGGCGTAGGCGGCAGCGACACGCCGCTCGGCCCGTTTGGCCATCTCGGCGTCGCCTGCAAGAGCCGCGACGAGGTCGATCGGCTCTGCGCGCTCGCCGCTGGCGAGGGCCGGCTGCGCAAGCCGGCGACCGACTCCGGTCCGCCGGTCGGCTATTGGGCTTTCATCGCCGACCCCGACGGCAACACCCTCGAAGTCTCCTACGGTCAGGAGATCGGGCTCACGCTCGAGCAGCCGTAGCAGAGGGCTCCGTCCGCGCGGCGCCCGCTATGCAGCGGCCAGCATCGCGTCGGAAATCTTCTCGGCGGTCATCAGGGTGGGGAAATTGGTGTTGGCGCACGGCACGGTCGGAAACAGCGAGGCATCGACCACCCTGAGTCCGGCGACGCCGCGGACCCGCCCCTGGTTGTCGGTCACCGCCATCGGGTCGCCGTCGGCGCCCATGCGGCAGGTGCAGGTGGCGTGCCACACCCCGATCGTCGCCGTCCGGATGAAATCCTCGAGCGCGTCGTCGTCGGTCATCAGCTGGTCGAAGCGATAGCCCTCGACGATGAACCGGTCGATCATCCACCGCCGCAGCCAGGCCGGGCCGTCGAGCAGTTTGGCGACCAGGCTGGTGATGCGCCGGTTTTTTTCGTTGACGACGCCGATCGCGCGGACCCGGTCGCTGTAGCTGGCGGGGAACGGGTCGCTCGTCGCCTCGCGCAGGGCCGCGCTCATCTGCATCTCGCCGAGCATGCGGAACCCCTGCATCAGCCGGTCGAGGTCGCGCCGGTCCGACAGCAGGTTGAACTCGACGATCGGCTCGGCGCGCCAGTCGCGGCTGGCGAGCTTGACCTGGCCGGTCTCCGAATAGGTCTTGTAGACCGCGAGCAGCAGCGAGGCGATCTGTTCGCCGACGGCGTGCCAGGCCGATTTCGACACCGCGACGGCAAACATGTCGCCCGGCGGCGCGCCGCCGATCTTCGAGGAATAGCGCAGGGCCAGCAGGATGTGGCGGCGGGTGATGCCGTTGAGCCGCGCCTCCGGCTTCATGAACGACGACACCGAGACCGCGGGGTGGTCCATCAGCCGCTGGCCGACGCCGGGAAGGTTGGCGCGCACCTCGATGCCGAGCTCGCGCAGATGCGCCGCGGGCCCGATCCCGGCGCGCAAGAGGTGTGCCGGCGAATGGATCGCGCCGGAACAGACGATGACCTCCCCGCGCGCCTCGGCGACGCGGAACTCGCTCTCCCGGCCTTTGACCAGCGCCTTGACCCCGACGCATCTGCCGCCTTCGAACAGCAATTCCTGCACCTGGGTCTCGGTCGAGATCGTCAGGTTCTTGCGCCGCCGCGTGCCGTTGTCGAGATAGCCGATCGCCGCCGACACCCGGCGGTCGTAGAGGTTGGAGATGGTGATCGGGAAGTAGCCGTCCTTGAACTCGCCGTTCTGGTCCTCGATGTACTCGTACCCGGCCTCGGCGAACGCCTTGGCGACGGCCTTGGCATGGCCGTTCCACATCTCCGGGAAGATGCGGCGGACCGGGATGCGCCCCTCCTTGCCGTGGTAGGGGCCGTCGAAATCCATGTCGCGCTCGACCTTCTTGAAATAAGGCAGCACGTCGTCCCAGCCCCAGCCGGCGGCGCCGCGCTCGACCCACTCGGCGTAGTCGGACGGCGCGCCGCGATTGGCGAGCTGGCCGTTGATCGACGAGCCGCCTCCGAGCACCCGTGCCTGCTCGTATTTGCGCAAGGGCGGGCGGATTTCCGGCTGGTTGTGCGAGACGATCTGGGTGTGGACCTTCAGCTCCTGCCAGTGGAAGCGCGGATCGAAATAGGCGGTGCCGGGATAGGAATCGAGGATCTCGGGAGGCACCTTGCCGTCGGGCGTGTCCTGTCCGGCCTCGCACAAGAGGACCTGGTTGGCGCTTTTCGCCGACAGCCGGTTCGCCATCACCGACCCGGCCGAGCCGCCGCCGACAATGATGTAGTCGTAAACCATCGCCCCGCCCCGTCTTCTGCGGTTTCGCTCC
>Ga0070734_10002505_pt1 | contig 22014 bp, 14 predicted proteins | sample Coa_R1_8_FD_66444 | JGI IMG/M metagenome (GOLD analysis project Ga0070734, IMG submission 66444) | Surface soil microbial communities from Centralia Pennsylvania, which are recovering from an underground coalmine fire - Coalmine... | ecosystem: Environmental > Terrestrial > Soil > Unclassified ...
AGCAGGACACTTCCTGCAAAGATAGCCTACGCGGCAAGCGCCTCCGCGCCGGTTGGGATGAGGAGCGTCTGCTGAAGATCCTCACCGGTTTTTCCAGCAATTAAAATGCGATTGCCCTGGGGACGACCTACATCGAATTGGCAGCGGACTTCTTCGACCGCTTACAACCGGAACGGTTGACACGCAACTTGGTGCGGCGCTTGGAGAAACTGGGCCACAAAGTAACTCTTGTGCCCGGTGGCGCTACGTGAAATTTTCAGGGCAGAATTACCAAAGACGATCTTGCAAATCTTTATCGTGTCCGCTGGTCACAGCTGATACGCCGAGCTGGAGCTGAGGACGCTCAAGGAATCGTTGCGGATGTGTGTGTTGCGGTGCAAAATACCCGAGCGCGCGTCCAGGTTAACTTCCACACCAGCTCGAGTGTTTTGCACCGCAAGTCGTGCACTCGGACTGCTACTCACCGCCAGCGTCATTGCCACGGTGCTTTCGCAGGCGATCGCGAACTGTCTTCGGAACCCCTCGCAGTGCCAGAGCCCTGTCAAAACTCTTGGCGACGACGGGCACCAGACCAGGATCTACCTCGCTGGTGGACGCATCGATTCTCTTGCCGAGCTTGCCCAACCCAATGTTTGAAAATGGCAGCTTTGCCAGTCTCTTTGCGGTAAGACTCTCCACGGCGCCTCGGTTCAGTGCGTCAATATTCAGCGCATTGGCGATTGCCTGCTTCTGCCTGGTCTCGTCGTCCTGCGGCAAATGCGCTTCATACGCACACACATAGTCCTGAAGTGGGTGCGGCCTATTCGTGCGCCTTTTGCCGGCCGAATCGAGAAATGCGTCCTTCAACTTCTCGCGCGCACGCGAGTTCTGAGCCATTCCCCGAAACGCCAGGTAAGTGGACACGTCGGCGTCCAGTAACGGCACGATCAGATTCTCGACCTTGCGTGAGGGATAACGAACAAACAGCTCAAGAACGTTGGAGACAAGCTGCGTGTCGCCGTGACGATAAGATGCCCTCACGCGATAAACGCCCGGGTGCAAGAACCGGAAGCCGCGGCCACTTAGGTTCAGGCAAACATCCTTGTGGAATGAGTGCGGCTGGTCCGGTAGATTGGCGCCGTTGAGAATCTTTGTCGTCGGAATGTAACAAAGGGCTGCCGCCGGACGAAACGTTAGGAACTTGTGGTCCGGCGTCTCGTAGTGAATTTCCAGGTCCCCCGTCATCGGGCTCAGGCGGCGTTTTACTTCAATGGGCAAGTTCAAGTAGCTGTGTAACTCGGCCTCGATGTGAATGGGCTCACCGAAATCGAAAATGGGCCTCTGGCGTTCCGGCCGGCGCTGACTGCGAGGCGTGCCCGCCGCGACGGCTTTCCGCGCCGCGGCCTTTGCGACGCCCGCTCGATCGTCGCCACGAAAGCGTAGCGTTAGCTCCAGGCCAAGCCCCGCGGTGCCACCCAAGGACACGGAGGTCTCCGTGTTCGTGAATACTCCGCGATAGGGCGCAAACTCGCTTCCCGTTACCAGGTTTCTCCGTGTCCCGTGCCGAAGCTCCAACAACTCTTGAGGATCAAACTCGTAGGTAAACACACTCCAGAAATTGCGGTACTTGTCCAGGTCTCCTTGCGACCAGCTGGTGGCGCCATTTAGAACCGGTAGCCTGGATGCATCGTTGTAGCTGCCGGTGAAATACTGCGGATAGTTCATGAACGTGGCCGAGCCCAACGACAGGTCGGGCAAATGCTTGCTCTCAAAGGCATGGGGTAAGTTCAGGCAATGCGCCGTTTCGTGCACTGTCGTGAAGACGAACATCGTGCTCAACTCTGGATCGCCAAAGCGATTTCTTAAGGTGCCATAAAACACCGCCGCCGCGCCGCGACCGGTGTCGAACATGGCGCCGGTGGTTCCGTTGTCACCGGCTAGCCCGGAAACAATCATCAGATAAACAGTCGTGGTCCAGTCGTTGTAGGGTATTCCTTTCTTCTTTTCCTGGTCCGCCAACCCTCCTAGATCCCATGAACCCGACGGCGGCGGGTCCAGGGTCCCATTTGCGACTTGCTTGAGCCTCAATCCAGCCTTGCGACAACACTCATCGAATACCGGCCCGCCGAGACCGTCTTGTTTGGCGACATCAAAAGGTGACGGATACGCAGGGACCTGCGTGTCAAGGTAAAGTCGGACTTCATGGAACAAATTCGCGATGGGTTTACCCGCGTGGAACTCGTAACGCCCGGAGGGAACATTTTCATAACTCACCTGTGTGCCGAGGTACGTTATCACGTAATCGGTAGCGTTGGGATCATTTACGGGCTGGAGTTGAAGGTCGATCGTGTCGGTTGGTTGCGTAGCATCCGCCCAGCTGTTCGGCAAGCGCATGAGGGTCACCGGCATTGCAACCGGCGGCGAATCACGCCGAGGAAGTTGTGCGGAACGAAAGGACGCGATGTATCCAGGCGACGACCGGCTCGGTGAATCATCCGGATCGGAACTGAGCTTGCCGTTATACAGGTCGAGACTGATGTAGCTGAACGGTTTTGGATCCGAATTCAAATCAATCCGAAGGACCATGGAGTAAGTAGATGTGCTCTCGAACGCCAGATAAGTGCCGTTTGACCAGGGCATTGAGCTTTCTCAACGGACCGAATACTAACTGTAAAAACGTCCACTTCGGTTTAACTTAGCCATGATACCGTTGATTCCATGGGCTGGACAGCAAAAACAGAATAGATTTCAGTCTCGTCGGGTGTAGGCCGATCCGTTCTAGGGGAGTTGAGGGAAGTGCCGAGTGTGATGAACGTAGCGTCCAAGCGGTTGATACCGCATTTATCGGAGATTCGCCTATGATTCGGTGGATCGTTCGCAAGGTTGCCGCAGTGGGCCTCTGTACCATTCTAACTGGTTGCGCAAACGTGAAGGTGCAAAAGGTTGACCTGCAGGACCGAATGTATGGGACCGATACGAGAGTAAAAGGCTTTCGGTACTACCTGACCCGGCCCTATCTTGTCATTTCGAGCCGCATTGATGTCACCACGACCTATAAGCCGGTTTGGCCAGCCGTGCGCAAAACCGCAGTCGCGCGTGCGGCAGCAAATGCTGATCAGCCGCAAGCAGGGCAAGCTCCAGCCCCCATGCCTCGACCGGCGCTTCTAGCCGACTCGGTGCCGGAACTTTATTTCGTTGGCGCGGAACTTGACCGGTCTGGCAACTACCTTGTCTACGATCATGCCGGCAACCCGTCTGACGTACCATTCAGGGACCTTATCGTTCTAAGTGCGGTGGTGAACAAACCGGACACTGGAGGTAGGCCACTTACCGCCGCTGAATTTCGCACGGCCTTCCGACAAGCCGCGGCGACTGCCGTAGCCAAAAGGGCGTATGGATCGTCTCCGACAAAAGGCCAGGTGGACGCGAGCTTAACGGCATTCAGCTCGGACAAATATAACCTTGTAACCCTCCTCAACAACGACATGGACGCGCCCGCAGCGATAAGCAAGGTCTCTGATACTACACAGACTTCCTTCGACGATGCGGTTGCCAAATCCGTAAAGGCAACGATCGGCACGATCAACGACTACCTGCGAACTCTGAATATGGCGGCGATGCCGTTTACCCAGCAGGATTTGGAGACGGCAATCAAGAACGAGCTTCCAAAACCTACGGGTACGCCATCGCAGGCGAAGCCGGGTGCCGGAACAATGGCCAAAACGACGCCTCCGCCCAAATTAACGCCGAATCCCACACCGCCAACGGATGGCGGGAAGACTGTGAGCACAACACCGCCGAGCCAGCAGAATGCGGCGCCGACGCAGGACTCGCTACCTTACCAGGTCGTGTTCCTGCCGGATTTCGAGGAGCAGTATGCAATTCGGAATATAAACTTTGCCGCGAAGACGAAATACCACTACACCTTCCGGAACGGCACCGATCTGGAAACGGTTTCGGGGGGCTTTGACTCGACGGACGTGCCGGTTGCAATCGTTCAGACGGTTGGGGCCCTGCTCACGGCCGTGAGCCAGATCACTCCCAGCCCCGCAAAAACGCCGACCAAGGGCGGCGGTTTAGCAGCGCTCGGCCTTGATCAGACCCACCTGGTTGACGCGCCCTATTACGTGCGTACCAATCTCGCCATCGAACCGGGCGTTTACCGGGTGCAAAAGTCCTGGGAGCGGGCGGCCGCCGCGCATACGGAAGGTATGGCAGGTGATCAACTGTGCGGCCTGTTTGGCGACGTAGGCTTGCAGCTTGTGGAGAGCGTGTCCGTCATTGACGCAAAGACGCACACGACTCTGACACAAAAACCGAAGCCCCAGCCGGGCAGCGATTCGCCTCCGGCCGACCCGACCAGCGGTCAGTAGAGTGACTTGTTCGAATCCTTTAACCATGAAGCAAATGGCATGATGCAGCGCAGTGACGAGTCAAAACGCTCGCGCAAAGCTGCCTGAAGCGAGTGAAAGGGAGCATGTCATGTCCGCCCGCGCCTTTTACGCATGGGAGTTCTTGGTTGGAGCCACCGTTCTCGCCGCGACGTTTGCCGGCGGCTGCGCCAACCTGGAGGTAAAGAAGGTACCGCTGGACGAGCGTGCCGCACACCAGGACAACGAACAAGGCTTTCGCTACTACCTGAATCGGCCTTACCTCCTGGTCAAGAAGGCGATTCTGGTTAAGGAAACCAGGAGCCTGGTTATCGTAAAAAACAAGGAGACCCCCGCACAAAGTACGCTAGGTGGCAAGCGAGAGACAAAGGCACAGGATGTTGACGGGCTGGAATTCACCTTCGTGACCGGCCCGCGGTGTGGGCAAACGGTCCGGCTGGCCGACCTCCGGGTGGAAAATCCCGGCACGGGCGCCTGTCGCGAGTTTACTGCGGCAGAGCTACAAACGATTGCCGCCGTCGTCAAGGAACGCACTAGCAGTGACGGCGGGAACGCCGCCTTGCCCGGAGACCAGACGACCACAGTCACCAATGCTACCTTAGTATCCAGCAATTCAGGTGGCAATAGTCCAGGTTCCCAGCAAGGTTCGCCCAGCAGTGGGTCCCAGAACACCACTTCGGGCGATGTCCAGCAGCCTACCCTTGCCACTGTTCAACACACGCCGCCGTTGTCGGGCGACATCGGCGTCGTTTACTTACCCGACCTTGACGAACAGTACGTGATTAAGAGCTGCAATTTTGCTTCGAAGTCCTCGTTCGCTTTGGCCATTCGCAATGGCAGTGAGCTGGTGGAAGTCCAAGGCGACCACGATTCGACGGCCCTCCCACTAAACATCCTGCAACAGATCCAAAATGCGATTCAGGCCGCGGTAAGCAGCGAGCAATCCAAGTCGCAGCAGAGCTCCAGTGCCAACCAGCAAGGCGGAACCAAGCCGGGTGGCGTAACGCAGGAAACTCTGGATTCTCTCCGAGCGGGAGACCTGGTCTTTCAAATGATCGAACGGACTTTGATTAAGCCAGGCGTCTACAGGCTAAACAAGCCCTGGGAAACCGACTGTGGCGGCAACACGGTTACTCCCGTTGGCTGTGGCCTGCTGGCGAAACTAGGACTGCCATACGTCACGGAAGTTGACTTCCAGCCGTCCGCAACGATTACCAGGAATTGAGAATAGCTTGAGCTGCTGTGCAGACGGGTCCACCGGCGTAAGGTAGGCTGCAGTCTCTCTGAAAGCTTTGCTTCCTTCGGCTCTGCGGACAGCTCTTCAGGCCGCAACCCGTGTGGACGGAAGTGATGAGCGGTGGTCGCAGCGACCTCCACAGATCGGCGGAACTGCGTTGCACCGTGGCAATGGAACGAGCCGGAGTGCCCAAGGGGGAAAGTTAGGCCGGGTCTCGTGGTGCAACAATCTGCCGGAAATGGCTATTCATTTCTCGCCCAACTGGTACAGAATGTGGTACAGAATCCATTGAAAACGAAATAAAAATACAACAAAATACGTGAAGTAACGGCAATCTTCGGGCTGCCCGATTCGGCCGTAACTTTTGTGCCTGCCAGCCCTTGAGGTGCCGCCCGCCAACCTGGAGCATCCACCTTCTAATCTGCAGGTCTTCGGGGCGAATTTATCCGTCCTGCGAATGCCATGCCCGCTTCTATCACGACCCAGGCGGCCAGGATAGTCATCCGGCTGTTCGAGCGGACGTCCCGCATGCAGCGCTAACGCCAAAGGGGTGTCGCATTATTACTCGAACCAGCTGTCTAACCTCCAACCGGCAATCCGCCGTTCCGCTGCACTACGGGAACTTGCCCAAACACCCTGGCCACAGCCTCCTGCTTCAAGTCAGGTCCGAGATGCCGATACCGCTTCTGTTGCTCCGGTGTTTGGTGCCCTGCCAGCTCGTCAATGATTCTTTGATCGACGCCGGCGCCGGCTAAACAGCTTATGAAACTATGCCGCAGCGAATGAAGGCCTCTCAGAACCTTCCACTTGCTTTCCGCCAAGGATCGCTTGAAATGATCGTGGCTCTCATCTCGGGTCACCTGGGTAGCCGCTGAACGCTTCGTCTTGCTGCGGACTATCTTTGCCTTCTGCGCGAAAAGCCAAGGCCCGCCAGGATGAACCTCAAGCCATTCTTGCAGCACCTGTCTCAGCAAAGGCGTAATCGTCACCCTCCGGGTTGTCCGCTTCTCCCGCGACCGCTTCTTTTCATGGAGCAGAATTGTGCCCCCGGAAAAATCCACATCGGCAATCTGCGTCCGCAAGAGTTCACTTCGCCGGGCCCCCGTATGAGCCGCCGCGCAAACGAGCGGGTTTACCCAGGGCTGTGTCCCATGTTCCTTGACATAGGCGAGCAACTCCGCAATCTCGCCGGGCCGAAGGTACAGGCAGTCCCAGAGGTCGGCGATTTGCTCCTTCGTCAAGCCGCCAGCGGCAATCCTTCTTTCGATCTCGCCCCAGGTCTGATATGGCGGCTTTTCGTCCAGTTTCGGGAACCTGAGCCCCTTATTCGGGAAAGGCCCGTCAACCAGTCCCGCCAACACGCCCCAGTTCCAGGCGGCTCGCAGACTGGCGATTTCCTTTCTGAGAGTCATGGCGCTCAGCTTCCGGCCTCGGATTCCCTTCTTGGTCGCCCGCGTGTTGACGTGCCCTTGTAGATCATTCAGGGTAAGCCCTCCTATCCGGAAGCGCCCTCCCAGCGTCTTGATGACATGCTGCAGGTGCATTTGAATCGTCTTCAGGGAACTTTGCTCCACCGCTCCGATCGACAGCGTTTCAAGGTACTTCTCCGTCAGCTGGGCAAGGGTCGTCGGCTCTTTCAAGTGCCCATTGGATTCGCAGGACTTCACTGCACGGCCACCGCTGAGCACGAAAGAAACGATGTCGGCGCCCTCGGGGATTTGCAGAGCTTCCTGCTCCAGAAGCATGAGCGTGCGATTGACCCCGCCGGCCACGGTTTCCGCGACCGTGGGATCATGGGTTTTCAGGGATTGCCGATACCGTCTGCCGCCGAACCGGAAGTCGATCCAGTACCACTCGCCGCGTTTCTCGGTAACCGCCATCATGTCCTCCGGTAAATCCTAAAGCGGAGGACAATCGACGTGATTGCAATGTCACCCAAGCCATGGTCACAAAATGGTCACACCGGCACCGACAGAAATGAGAGGCATTTTATGGAAAGCGACGCAAACCTATGTCCTTCAGAGACAAGCGCGGAAGAAATTGGATCTCACTTGGGCTTTGACCAGAAGCCCCTCAACCTGGCGCGTCTGCCAATTCCGCCACTCCGGCGCGGATGGTGCATTTCCGTTGTTAGCTTATCGCAGCGGAAGCGCAAATCAAGACGACCAAAGCAGCTGCCGACATCCTTCTAAGCTCTCTTCCACTCCGCCTCCCGAAGTTTTCCCCTCCGCCGCCCCGCAAGTCATAGGAAAACTACGGCGGCTCATCCATCCCCAGCGACCAAACTTGATTGCAGAGACCCAATCCATGTCCGAGCAAACTCCTTCCCCCATCCCGACAACCCATGTACGTTGTTGCATCACCGGCGGTGGGCCGGCCGGCATGATGCTGGCCTTTCTGCTCGCTCGAGGCGGTGTGGAGGTGCTCGTCCTCGAAAAACATGCTGACTTCCTTCGCGATTTCCGCGGCGATACCATCCATCCGTCCACGCTCCAGGTGATGCACGAGCTCGGCATCCTCGAGGATTTCCTTCAGCGGCCACACCAGGAGGCACGGCAGGTAAGCGGATACATCAGCGGTAAGGAAGTGATCGTCGCCGACTTTTCCCACCTCCCCACCCGGTGCCCGTTCATTGCCTTCATGCCCCAGTGGGATTTCCTGAATTTCCTCGCCGAACGGGGCAAACGCTATCCCACCTTCCACGTCATGATGCAGGCGGAGGTCACCGGCCTCCTTACGGAAGGAGATCGCATCGCCGGCGTGACCGTGACAACCCCCGAAGGTCCCCGTGAGGTCCGCGCCCACCTGGTCGTCGGCGCCGATGGACGCCATTCGACGGTCCGTGAGCGGGCCGGCCTTCGGGTCGATAACCGCGGTGCTCCCATGGACGTGCTCTGGATGCGGCTCTCCCGGCAGGCCGGCGATCCCAAGCAGCCGTTGGGCCGCTTCGATCGGGGCAAGATTTTCATCATGCTCGATCGTGGGGATTACTGGCAGTGTGGCTACGTCATCGCCAAGGGGGGCATCGAAGAAATCCGGCAGGGCGGTCTCCAGGCCTTCCGGGATCATATTGCCGAGATCGCCCCGTTCATGAGCAATCGGGTCGGAGAGTTGCGCGACTGGGGTGATGTGAAACTTCTGACCGTTGCAGTGGACCGTCTGCGAACGTGGTATCGGCCGGGACTCTTGTGCATCGGCGACGCGGCCCATGCGATGTCTCCGGTGGGCGGCGTCGGCATCAACCTGGCCATCCAGGACGCCATCGCCGCGGCCAACATCTTGGCCGAGCCGCTCCGAAACACTGCGGTCGCCCAAAGCCAGCTCCGCAAGGTCCAACGTCGGCGCGAATTCCCCACCCGTGTGACGCAACGCTTGCAAATCATCATCCAGGACCGCGTCATCCGCCGGATTCTCGGTAGCCAAAAACAACTCGCACTCCCTTGGCCATTGCGGCTCCTGCGCCGCTGGCCCATTTTGCGGCGCATCCCCGCGCGCCTGATCGGCATGGGTGTCCGCCCCGAGCATGTGAGGACGCCGGATGTCTGGGGAACGCGTCGAGATTCGTCCGCTTAGCCGCTTCCGCTCTGCTGGCGGACTTGGTCTGGGCCGCTTTCGGCACAGTCGAGTAAGATGAACTCAAGCGCGAAGCGGTTCCGTTGGAGTCCGCGCAGCCATCGTGAAAAGGAGCGATTGAGTGTCTGTCCTCACGCAGCCGGTCTCGTTCGCCACCGGGCGGTGGCCGGCTGTCCCAGCCGACCCGATCTGGCATCTAAATCGGAACCCATATCATGCCATGATTCGCGCCGGTATCCTCGCCGAGGACGATCCCGTCGAGTTGCTGGAAGGCTGGCTAGTAGCTAAGATGCCTAAGAATCCCCCCCATCGCTTATCGACCGGCTTGACACGCACCGCCCTCGAGCGGGTCGTACCGGCAGGGTGGTATGTGGATACACAGGAGCCCGTTACCTTGGAGGACAGTGAGCCGGAACCCGGTGTCGCCGTGGTGCGCGGCAAGCCGCGCCGATACGCCAGCCGTCACCCCGGTCCGCAAAACGTCGCCCTCCTGGTGGAAGTGGCGGAGGCCAGCTTGGAGCGCGATCGGGGTACCAAGAAACGGCTCTACGCCGCGGCACGTATCCCCATTTACTGGATCATCGATCTTCTGGAAAATCGGGTTGAAGTATATACCAATCCGTCTGGACCGGCTGAACAGCCCGAATATGGCACCTGCCACGTCTACGGTGCGTCCGATATGATCCCTGTCGTGATCGAGGGAAGCGATGTCGGCCGTATCACCGTGCGTGAGCTGTTGCCATGAGTGGAGGCAAGGTAGGAAAGCCATGGACGTGAAAAACCCCAAAGAACGCCCTGACGGCAAGAACAACGCAAACAATGGCATGGACGGCAACGTGGCCGATTCCGGACGTGGGCTGAATTTCATCGAGACCATCATCGAAGAGGATTTCAAAACCAATAAATTCGGCGGCCGAGTGCACACGCGCTTTCCGCCGGAACCCAATGGCTATCTGCACATTGGCCATGCCAAGTCGATCTGCCTCAATTTCGGCCTGGCGGCCAAGTACAACGGCCTGTGCAACCTGCGCTTCGATGATACCAACCCGACCAAGGAAGATGTCGAATACGTCGAATCGATCATGGAGGATGTGCACTGGCTGGGGTTTGATTGGGCCGATCGGCTCTACTACGCCTCGGACTATTTCGAACAGCTCTACCAATGGGCGGTGCAGCTTATCAAGGCGGGCAAGGCCTATGTCTGCGACCTGAACGCGGACCAGATCCGCGAGTATCGTGGCACTCTGACCGCTCCCGGCAAGGACAGCCCCTACCGCAACCGTACCGTTGAGGAAAATCTCAACCTGTTCGAGCGCATGCGCGCAGGAGAGTTCCTGGACGGCTCGCACACTCTGCGGGCCAAGATTGACATGGCCTCACCCAATGTGAACCTGCGCGACCCGGTCATGTACCGCATCCTCCATGCCAGCCATCACCGCACGGGCGATCGGTGGTGCATCTACCCGATGTACGATTTCACGCATGGCCAATCTGATTCGATCGAGCGGATTACCCATTCCATCTGCACCCTGGAATTCGAGAACAACCGTCCGCTGTACGACTGGTATCTTGACCAACTGGGGATCTATCACCCGCAGCAGATCGAGTTCGCCCGCCTCAATCTGACCTACACGGTGATGAGCAAGCGCAAGCTCCTGGAGCTGGTCAAGGGGGGCTACGTCAGCGGTTGGGATGATCCACGGATGCCGACGCTGTGCGGGCTGCGCCGCCGCGGCTACACCCCTGAATCGATTCGCAACTTTTGCGAACGCATCGGCGTGTCGAAGTTCCCCGGCACCATCGATATGTCCTGGTTGGAAGATAGTCTGCGAGAGGACCTCAACAAGCGGGCTCCGCGCGTCCTGGCTGTATTGCGGCCGCTGCGTGTCATCCTGGACAACTATCCGGAAGGGCAAGTCGAGGAGCTGGAAGCGATCAACAATCCGGAGGACCCCAGCGCGGGCAAACGCAAGGTGCCGTTTGCGCGCGTGCTGTACATCGAACGGGACGATTTCCTGGAGAATCCGCCGAAAAAGTACTTCCGCCTGGCCCCCGGTCGGGAAGTCCGACTACGCTGGGGCTATTACATCACCTGCGTGGATGTGGTGAAGGACAAGGCAACTGGCGAGGTGGTCGAGCTGCATTGCACCTATGATCCGCAGACGCGCGGCGGCGCTTCACCGGATGGCCGAAAAGTGCAAGGGACGATTCACTGGGTCTCGGCCGCCCACGCGCTCCGGGCGGAAGTACGGCTTTACGATCATCTCTTTGCCAAGCCGGATCCCGACGACATCCCCGAAGGATGCGACTACAAAACGAACCTGAACCCACATTCTCTGGAAGTTTTGGCTTCGTGCTGGGTCGAGCCGAGTCTGGCCGGGGCAACGGCGGGAAGCCGGTATCAGTTCGAACGCCAAGGGTATTTCAGCGTCGATCCGGATTCCAAGGCGGATGCACTGGTCTTCAACCGGACGGTGTCACTGCGCGATTCCTGGGCGAAGATCGAGAAGACGGAAAAAGCCCCATCCCAAGTCAAGAGCCGCAAGTGAGGAAGGATCGATCAACCACCCATGAAAGTTCCCCTGAGCTGGCTGCGTGATTATGTCCCTCTGCCTGCGTCGGTGGCGCAGCTCGCCGAACGGCTGACCCTGGCGGGGCTGGAAGTGGCCAGCATACGGACCATCGGCGTGCCGGTTCCGGAGGGATTGCACGTCAAGGAAGAGGATGCCGGACCTGTCTGGCACCGGGACAAAATTGTCCTCGGCAAAGTGCTGACCGTCGAGCGTCATCCGAATGCGGACCGGCTGACCCTGGCCACCGTAGACTACGGGGCCGCCCAACCCAAAACCGTCGTCACCGGCGCTCCCAATATCAAGGTCGGCGATCACGGCCAGACGGTCATCGTGGCCCTGGCCGGCTCCGTCCTTTTTGATGGCCATGCCGAGACGAAAGTGCTGCGCGAACTCAAGCCGAGCAAGATCCGTGGCGTCCCCAGCGACGCCATGGTCTGCTCGGCTTACGAGCTGGGAATCTCCGAGGAGCACGAAGGGATTATCCTCTTGGATGAGGAGGTGCCGCCCGGTACGCCCTTGGCCGACTTCATGGGCGAGATCATCCTGGACCTGGATGTCACGCCCAACCTGGCTCGGTGTCTCTCCATGATTGGGGTAGCGCGGGAAGTGGCAGCCTTGACGGAGCAGAGCGTTCGCCTCCCCGGCCATGCCGTGCAGGCTACCGGTGGACCCATTGCCGGCCGGGTGAACGTGGCCATCGAAGACCCCAAGCTTTCGACTCGTTATGCCGCCCTCCTCATCGAGGACGTGCACAGCGGTCCGGCACCGGGGTGGATGCAGCGACGCCTGACTTATGCGGGCATGCGGCCTATCAACAACATTGTGGACATCACCAACTATGTCATGCTCGAATGGGGCCAGCCGCTGCATGCGTTCGATTACGACCTGTTGGTGAAACGCAATCACGGCAAGCCGCCGACCATCACGGTGCGCTCGGCTCGGAAGGGAGAGGTGTTGACGACGCTCGACGGGGCCGAGCGCGGGCTGGGGCCGGACAACCTGGTCATTGCCGACAACACCGGTCCCATTGCCCTGGCGGGCGTGATGGGCGGTGCCGACACTGAGGTCAGGGCCGATACGCGGCGGATCCTGCTGGAATCGGCGAATTTTGATTTCCGGAGCATCCGCCGCACGATGAAAGCGTTCAATCTCCCCAGCGAAGCGAGCATGCGTTTTAGCCGCGGCATCCATCCGGAGACCGTGCGACCGGCCGGGGAGCGTGCCGCCGAGCTGATGCGCGTGCATGCCGGCGGCACGGTGTGTTCCGGGATCGTCGATCACTACCCGTCCCCGATCCCGCCCCAGGTCATCTTTCTGGAGATGAGCGAGGTCCGCCGTATCCTTGGCATGGACTTCCCCATCACGGAAGCCACGCGCATCTTGCGTGCCCTCGAATTCCAGATTGAACCGGCGGGAGCGGACAAGCTCCGCGTGACCACACCGCCGCATCGCCTCGATATTCAAGCCGGTAGTGCGGACCTGATTGAAGACCTGGTGCGGATTCATGGCTACGATCGCTTGCCGGCAACGCTCTTGGCCGATCGGTTGCCGGAGCAGCACACGAATTGGCCCTTGGTCCTCGAAGAGAAGACCCGCGACCTGCTGGTCAATTTCGGCTTGCAGGAAATCATCACCTATTCCCTGACCGAGCCGGCCCGCGAAGCGCCGTTGCAGTTGCCGGCCGAAGACTATGTTCGATTGGTCAACCCGATCAGCAGTGAGCGCGTGGTGATGCGGCACAGCATCCTGGCCGGCGTATTGCAAGTGGCGGCGGCCAATCTGCGCCATACCCAGGATTTGCGCTTGTTCGAGATCGGTGCGGTTTATCTGCCCCAGCCGGGTCAACCACTGCCCCGTGAACCCCGGCGGCTGGCCCTGGTCCTGACCGGCCGGCGCCAACCCGATTTCTGGGCCGAGCCTCCTGGTGCGGAGGCGCCACTCTTGGACTTCTTTGACCTCAAAGGGACCGTCGAAGCACTCGTCGCCGGTTTGCACCTCCCGGAGGTTGATTATCGGCCGGCGGCCACAGCCTATCTGCATCCGGGCAAAGCTGCGGAGTTGCTCGTGGGCGGACAAGCGGTGGGTACCTTTGGCGTTCTGCACCCCAAGGTCGGCGACGCTTACGAGCTAGGCGGCCGGCCGGTGCTCGCTGCGGAATTCGACCTGGAGAAGATCCTGGCTGCGGTCCCGGAGCGCTACAGTTATACGCCAGTGCCCCGCTTTCCGGCCGCGCTGCGCGACATTGCCGTCATCGTCGAGGAGCCGGTGACTGCCGAGCGGGTGCTGGCGGAGATCCGCGCTGCCGGGGCGCCGTTGCTGCGCGAGGGCCGCTTGTTCGATCTCTACCGGGGCGAGAGTATCCCGGCCGGTACGAAGAGTTTGGCTTATGCGCTCAGTTACCAAGCCGATGACCGCACGCTCACCGATAAAGAGGTGGACAAGGCGCACAAGAAGATCGAAGATCGGCTCAAGCATGTGCTGAAGGCGCGGATCCGGGGCGAGGAGTAGATGAGCATCTACTCCTCATTCCTCGTTCCCAAACTCCGTCTGCGAGCGGTTCGGTGCGAAACCCCGTTTCGCGGGGCAGCGACGCGAAACAGAGTTTCGCAAAAGGACATTCTCAAACGGAGGTTGGGAACGAGGAGTAACGAGAATTACGAGGAAGCGTGGCTTCACTTGGGCGTCTGGGTCAGGTTCATTGGTGTGTTTTGGTTGAACTGAACGTCCCGGATCGCGTTCGGATCGATTATCCGGACCGGCGTCACATAGGGACCGTCGAATTTTGATTCCGCGATCACGAAGTGCTCGTTGATCTTGGGACTGACTTTCGGGTCGGCCGCGAACACGATGGCCGCCTCTTTCTTCTCCTTGGTCGGTGCATGGACGCGAAGGAACGTAATCGGCTCATGCCGTTTGCCGGCCGCATTGACGACGACGATTCCGGCCTTGCGAAAACCGCGTAGCTGAATGTCTTCCAGCGTTAGACCGGGGCTCCGGCCGGTGACGAGCAAGATTTGATCGACGCGGTTGCGTCCGTCCAACGTGAGCCCTCGAATCCGGAGGTTCGCGACACCGTTCAGGACGATTCCACTCGGGTCGCTATCCGGGAATTGCCAAACGACCGTTCTGCCCGGCTTCGCTTCGATGACCACTTCCTTTTTTGAGCCGGTCAACTCCAGCCGCTCCGTGATCACTGGGTCCGAAAGAATGATGTGATCCTTGTCCTTGGCCGCCTCCAGTGCCTCCTTGACGGTACGGAACGCATTCTCCGAACCGGTGTGGCTCACAAATAAGGGCGGCCGCTCGGCCAGCGCGTCGGCATCCTTGTGCGTGCGGCCGGAAGACAACCGCCAAACCAGGATCCCTGCCAAGGCCAGCAGGATCGCTCCCCCGATTCCTCCCAACCACCACCACTGCTGGGTCTTGGGTTTGGCATGAACCATTGCTTTGCTGCGGCGCGGCCGGCGCGAAGCCGGCTTCTTTGGCGGATGGGGATCGGTATTCGCCTTCGCGGTGAGGTTTTCCGTCTCCGGTGCCAGCTCCACCCACGGGACGGAATCTTCTTGTTCGATGGGCGGCGGCGCAGATGCCTGCGACACCGGGACGTCATTCTCCAATGGCTCGGCCAAGCCAATCTCGGCAGGGACGATCGGTTCGGCCGCGGCTGCGGGCTTTTGTGCGGCTGGCGCGGTAATGCCCGCTAGCGGCTTGGCTGCAGGTTTCGGTTCCGCCGCCTTGGCGGCCGCCGGTTTCGCCGTTGGTGCCGGCGGAGCGGGCACGGCGGGCGCATCCGGTTGCGGAGTCACGCCGCCGGGCACCTGCCAGATTTTCCGCACCCGCGAAAGCATCGGAGACGAGGGCGTCGGCGTCGTCAGCGAGGAAGCCAACTCCCCGCGGCTGCGGCCACGGGCGGCCAAACTCAGCCGGGGCATTTCGCTCTCGGCCGGCGGCGGAATGGTGTGCTGGGTCCAGGGTAAGAGCGCTTGAACGACTTCAATCGGTGTTTGGTAACGCTGGTTCGGGTCCTTGGACAACATTTTGTTGATGACGGCGATCATCGCCTCCGGCACGTCGCCGCGGAAGGCTCGAATCGGCTTCGGCTGGCGCGTCTGATGCCAGATCAGCTTCTGCGCCACGTTCCCCTCGGCGAAGGGAGGAACCCCCGTCAGGCAAAAATAGAAGGTGCCGCCCAAGCTGTAAATGTCCCCGCGAATATCGACGCTGTGGCTATCCAGCGCCTGCTCGGGAGCCAGGTAGTCGGCTGTCCCCAGGACGTTTTCGTCGAATTTCTTGGTCAGGAGATCATCTTCGTCGTAAAAGAACCGCGCCAGGCCCAGGTCCAGAACTTTAACTGTGCCCGCGCGATCGACGATGATGTTGCCAGGTTTGATATCGCGATGGACCAGGGCAGCAACTTCGTGGGCATGTTGCAGCCCTAGCGCGGCCTGGCTGATGTAGTGAGCACTCCGGATGGGGTTGAGCGGCCCGCTGCGGTGGACGATTTCCTGAAGGCTCGATCCGTCCACATACTCCATCACGAGGAAATGCAGGTTTTCATCCTGATCGATGTCGTAGGCGCGAACGATATTCGGATGGTCCAGGGCCGCGACCGCTCGAGCTTCACGGTAAAATCGCTCCAGGGCCGACGCATCATTGGATTGGGAAGTCGGAAGAATCTTGACGGCAGCCCGGCGGCGCATGAACTTGTGTTCACACAGAAAAACGCTTCCCATCCCGCCGGAGCCGATCCGTTCAAGGACTTTGTAATTGCCGATCGTGAACCGGCGCCACTTTCCTTGCAGGAATTGCTCTGCTTGAAAATGCGTGAGCAAGCCATCGCGCACGAGGCGGTCGGCAAGCTCTTTGGGCTGATTCGGCAGCGGCGCGATGCGCGCAGTCTCCGTGTAGGGAGCAAGGCGTTTATCATCAATGATGCCGCTCTTGCGCACCAAACCGAGGAATTCGTCAACAGTAGCCGGTGCGCCCATCGACCCACCCTTTCGCGGACGCAGATCAATCCTTGGGCCGCGTTGGCGTTAACACTTCACTCTAGCAACTGCCAGCGATCTTCAGAAGGGTTCGGGATACCTCTACATTCGTACACATCGCATCGCCCGGTATTCTCGTACCACCAAACCCTTAGAGTTTGCCAATCTGCTGCGCGACTTTCAAGAGCTAGACTCATTTTTTTTTAATTCTTTTGCCCGAAAGGGCCAGTTTCGACCGCCGCCGTCTCGGTGCGCACGGTCCAGCTCGATGTTATTTTCTGAGCAAAGGCAATGCCAGGGTGCAAAAAAGGTGTCTGGAACGCGGACTTCAAAGTTCCAGACACCTTTTTCGCACCTCCCGCCGGCGGATGCTGGGCGTCTGTCCACGCACGTCTGCCCACTACTTCTTGGGCCGGCCGCCCCACATCTCTTCTTCGGCAAACGGATGGATCGGACCGCTGGGTTTTGGCTTGGGACGCGACTTGAGCACCGCTTCAGCCAGGTACAGATCCGCTTTGGTTGTAATCTTTAGATTGGTTGAGGAACCTTCGACGACGTGGACCTTGTGCCCGGCGGCTTCGACGAGCTGGGCGTCGTCGGTGGTCTCCGCACTTGCTTTGCTGCGCTGGGCATAGACGGCGGTAAGCAGGTCGCGGCCGAAGACCTGGGGTGTTTGGGTAAGCCAGAGCCCCTGGCGTGGCACGGTTTCCTGGACCTGCCGTTGGGCATCCACGCGCTTTACGGTATCGGCCACGGGAATGGCCAGGAGGGCGGCTCCGCTCTTCTCCGCCTCGGCGAAGACCGCGTTGATCAGCTCCTCCGTCAAGCACGGCCGAACGGCATCGTGGATGGCGATGAAGTCGGCCTCCGGTTTGACCAGAGCCAGGGCGTTGGCAACCGATTCGAAGCGCTCCGTTCCGCCGTCGGCGATCTGGACGTTCATGAAGGCGAGGTTGGCCCCATAGCGGCGGCGGAACAGCTCCTGGTCATTCTTGGCCACGACGATGATGCATTGGCAGACATCGGAGCGGGTGATGAACAGCTCGGCCGAACGCAACCATACGGCTCGGCCATCGAGGACAGCGAAGGGCTTCTTTTCCTTGTCGCGAAACCGAGAGGATTGACCCGCGGCGGGAAGGATCACTGCGAACTTGGCCATGAAGCACCTCCCAAAGGGCGACCGGAGCCCAGACGATCTCGTGGATAAATGTCCGTGGGGAGTTCGGCAGCTTACAAGCCTGACGTGCGAGCGAAGGATTCTGCGCTCCTTCGCTGGCGCGTCGGGCTTGCAAGCGGTACCGTCCCGCTGGCCTCATCATACTTCAGGCTTGCCCCCCTTTGCCAGTCTTTGGCCCAATGCCTCTGCGGCATTCAGCCAATCGCGGAGCGCTTCTTCCGCTGCCTGGAGAACACCATCCGCTTCTGCCGCCTCCTGATCTGCTTGGTGGAGCATGGCCGGCCAACCTTGCAACCGTTCCTGGACCCGTTCCAGACTTTGCTGCCAGGAGGCGGCGCGCTCCGGATCGCTGGCTGGTGCGGAGGCAAACTGACGGATGGCCTCACCACGCTGGCCAGCCTCGTTCTCTGCCACGCGTAGTGTTGCCTCGACTTGATCCAGGACCTGGGCCCAAGTTGCGGGGAGGACAGCGGGTGAAGACGGAATTGGTCGCATAGATCCTTCCTTAATCGGAACCTCTGGAAATTGCAAATGAGCCTTGTGCTGCTCTTGCCTCCGATGCGACAGGACGGTATAAGCCGCGGCTCTGACAATGGCGTCCATCACGTGCCGATTTCCTCAACACACGGAGGCAGCCGTGTACGTTGCATGTTCTACGCTTTGTTTTGCTCGCTCCCCGCTCGACCAGGCCCTGCGCAAAATTGCCGAGCTGGAGTTCAGCAAGGTCGATGTGGCTATCCATGAACAAGGACCACACCTTCGGCCGTCGGAAGTGGTCGAGGATGTGGGCATCGCCGCCCAGCGCATCCGCATCGGTCCGAGCCTGAGCCCGGCTGCCTTCAGTGTCGAGATCGATGCTCCGGACCAAGCAGCCTATCAGCGCCAGCTTCAAGCGCTTTGCCATCTCGCCCGGCTCTCCATGGTAGCAGTGATCACCATCCCGGCCGCCTCTTCCGGCAGCGGCATCGACGCCGAGGTCAAACGGCTGGGCGCTCTGGTCCATCTGGCGAGCCTGGAAGGGATTGCCTTGACGGTGGAAACGCGCATCGGCACGCTCACGGAAATTCCCGAGACTGCGGTCGAGCTGTGTAAGCGTGTACCCGGCCTGGGACTGACGCTCGATCCGAGCCATTACATTGCCGGCCCGAATCAGGGCAAAAGCTTCGATGCCGTCTTTCCCTATGTCCGCCATGTTCATCTGCGCGACACCGGTCGCAGCCCCGAACAGTTCCAGGTACGGGTCGGCCAGGGCGAGGTGGAGTATGGCCGAATTATCTCGCACCTGACCCGGTACAACTACGATCGGCTCCTGACCGTCGAGATCTGCGACATCCCCGACGCGCCGTTTGCCATGGATGCCGAGGTACGCAAGCTCAAATATCTACTCGATAGCCTGGTGTGAGGCATGCCGCGCAAGAAGGTCCAGCCCCCCGTCGCCCTGGTGACCGGCGGCAGCCGCGGCATCGGCCGGAGCATTTGCCTGGAGCTGGCGCAGCACGGCTACGCTGTGGCCATCAATTTTGCGGGCAATGAAGACGCAGCCCGGCAGACGCAAGCCCAGATTGGCCGATCGCGCGACACCCTTCTTTGCCGCGGCGACGTCAGTACCGCCACCGACCGCGACCGCATGGTCGATGCCGTGCTGGCCCGCTGGGGTCGAATCGACGTCCTCGTCAATAATGCTGGCATCACCTCACCGGGCCGCCGCGATCTCCTGGAAGCTACTGAGGAAAGCTGGGATCGCGTCTTGGCCGTGAACCTGCGCGGGCCGTATTTCCTGTGCCAACGGGTGGCCCGCGAAATGATCCGGCTCCTCCCCCAGATGGTTCATCCCACCCTCGTGAACATTTCCAGTCTCTCGTCCTACACGGTTTCCACCAACCGGGGCGATTACTGTGTTTCGAAGGCCGGCCTGAGCATGGTCACGAAGCTCTTTGCCGTTCGCCTGGCGGAATACGGGATCGCAGTCTACGAAGTCTGTCCGGGGATCATCGATACCGACATGACGGCCGGTGTGAGAGAAGCGTACGACCGCCGCATCCGGGACGGACTGACTCCGATCCGGCGCTGGGGCACCCCCGACGACATCGGCAAAGCTGTCACGGCTTTGGTGACAGGACAACTTCCATTCAGCACAGGAAATTCCATTCCTATCGATGGCGGATTCCATATCCAGCGGCTGTAGATGACGGTTGCCGGGCAAGAACCGCAACCTTGTCGTGGGTCGTAAGATGTAAGAACTCTCGTTGGATTTTGCCAAATCGTCAAATGAAACGTAAGCTTGGGTTTATAATATCCACTTACGTGAGCGATCCGTGGCGGCACGATGCAGTACGGGTGTCATCACCTCGGTAGTGGCTTTGGAGCCGGCTACCAGGGGCTGCCAAATCATCGCTTCAGTCTGGAGGAGTGCCCCTATGTCGCAGCGATCCCGTCGCCCTGTCCGGTTGTGGTTTGAAATATTGGAAAGTCGGTACAACCCCTCTTCGCCAGCGCTGATGGCCAACATCAATCTACCCGGGGCCAACAGTGCGTGGGATTTCTCGAAAGGGCCCTTTACTCCATCCCCCATCGTCCACGATCTCTTCGGAGACGGCCAGCAGGAAATCATCACACCGGGTGGCGACGGAAATATCTACGCCTACAAATACAACAAGAGCACCGGGAACTTTCAACAGATTTTGCAGTATTACACCGGCGCGTTCGGCGCCGGCGTGCCGTTCTACTCGACTCCCGCCCTCGTCAATTTGCCCTCGGGCCTCGCTCTGTTCGCCGGCAATGCCCACGGCATCGTGTTCGGCTGGAACGCCCAGACGGGCACCATCCTTCCCGGTTGGCCACGCAGCGTTCAGTCTCCGGGCGAAGCTCCTTCTTCCGACCCAACCATTGATGGCGTTTTCGGCTCGATCGCGGCCGGCGACTTGGAGAACAACGGCAATCCCGATATTGTGGTCTCTTCGTTCAACCACGAGATCACGGCCTTCCGTCCCGATGGCTCTGTCTTTTGGCGCTTCAACAACGACGACACCGATTTCAGCGGCGTAGCCATCGGCGACCTCAACCGCGACGGTCGCTTGGAAGTAGTCGTGGGCGGCGACTCGGCCCCATCTCAGTTCTACTGGGCAGGGGGACGCATCGATTGCTTGTCCTGGGAAGGAAAACGGGAGTGGGTAATCCAAACCGATCAGGTTATTTGGTCCGCTCCGGTCTTGGCCGATCTGCAGGGCAACGGCACTCTCGATGTCGTCGTCGGCACAGGCCTCTTCTATCGCAACGGCAACTCGTATCCGGGCAACGAGGTCTACGCTGTTGACCCCAACGGGAACATCCTCCCCGGCTGGCCCTTCGTCACCGGTCCCGGCGGATCGACCACGGGCAGCGCGCCGGTCCAGAGTTCCCCGGCCGTGGCCGACTTGCTGGGCAATGGCCAGCTCGATGTTGTCTTTGATGACTTTGCCGGCAACCTGTACGCCGTCGCACCGAACGGCCAGCAAATCTGGAAGACGGCCGCGTTCCCCGGCCAGGGGCTGTATGGCTCGGCCATCGTGGGTCCGGACATCGCAGGCAACGGTCACGCGGACGTGATCCTGGGCGGCGTCAATGGCGGTTCGGGGCAAATTGTCCTCCAGGGATTTGATGGCACCAATGGCAACTCGGTCTTCTCATTTCCCGGCTTCAACGGTACGCCGCCGTTGCCGGTATACAATGCCCCCGCCGTCGGCCAATTTACCGGGGATGGCAGTTATCAAATCGCCGTTGTATTTAGCAATTATGGATCGGAGGGAGCGCTCCTTTCCCCGAGCAACCTGGAAATCCTGAACGTGGGCGCCAGCAGCGTCGCTCCTCCCTGGAGCCAGCTGCGTCAGGACGGCACGGCCAACGTCGTGTCCCGTTCGGCCACGTACTCCGCCAATTTCATCACCGACCTTTATCAGAATGCCCTGGGCCGCAGCGCCAGCGCCAGCGAAGTCGACAACATTCAGCTGCCCGACTATGTCCGTGCCCCATCCCTGGAGCCGCTCGTTCACGGGATTGTTGCCAGCACCGAAGCCCAGACGCACCAGATCAACGGCTGGTACCAGCTCTATCTGAACCG
>Ga0070734_10002506_pt1 | contig 22006 bp, 19 predicted proteins | sample Coa_R1_8_FD_66444 | JGI IMG/M metagenome (GOLD analysis project Ga0070734, IMG submission 66444) | Surface soil microbial communities from Centralia Pennsylvania, which are recovering from an underground coalmine fire - Coalmine... | ecosystem: Environmental > Terrestrial > Soil > Unclassified ...
TTTAGAATCAAGGAAGACACTCTCGGGGACGTAGCTCAGATGGATAGAGCGGTCGCCTCCTAAGCGCTCTCGGACGTTCCAAGGACTATATTCCTTCATTTCGATTCTTTGTCTTATTAACAACTTGGGGAATCTGCTTTCGCCAATTCAGCATCTCCAACAGACTAACTGAGATGGGGTTTTGATACAGTTTTGATACAGTGAGACCGACGATCGGGAATTTCGTACGACCCCGCCGACTCGGGTCGAGCGCTGCGGTTAAAATTAATAGTGAGAGCCTGCTATGGAAAACGTCTCGATCAACTTGGCGCGAGATCTCCCGGCTTCGGCTAGGACTGCTGTGGAGAACTTACTCGGGCGTAGTCTGCGTGATGACGAAGAAGTCAGCGTTATGGCTCTCGATCCCCATCCGGCTCCCTCAGGCGAGGCGCGCCGGGCAAGTGCAGAACGTTTGAGGGGCGCTCTCGACCAACTCGCTCTTAAAGCGCACGACGTCGCCGACGGAGAGGTCGATGACGCCGTGGATGAAGCCATGAATCATATCCGCCCCCGGCGGACATGAGGATCGTTCTCGACACAAATATTCTCGCGCGAGCTAATCCACACTCAAAAGGCGTGGCACGGAGCCTGCTGCTTGTGATCCTGGAATCAGCAGATCATGTGCTAGTTTTGTCGCCGTTTCTGTTGCGTGAAACGGAGCGAGTCTTGAATTATCCACGGCTGCAAGCCATCTGGCCGCTCACGCCGCTCGACATTGAGCAATACACGCAGGCTCTCCAGGATTTCGCGGAGTTGGTCAATCCGCAAATTGGCGCAAGGCTAGTTCCCAACGACCAGGAAGACGATCCAGTGTTGGGGACGGCGTTGTCTGGGCGAGCGGATGTCCCATGCACGCTCGACCGGCACTTTCATCACCGAACGGTCCTCAAGAGTTGTCGCGAACACGGTATTCAAATCCTAACGGATGTTGAGCTGCTTTCGATGTTGCGCGATGTGTCCTGACCGTTTGCGTGTGAACGAGAATCATGCTCTCCAAGGTCTCTATCGGTTTTCGCCAACTCCTAACATCTACAACACACTGGGGAGGCTGCTTTCGCTCAAAGAGCAATTCCCGACGACCTGACCGATGGAGTTTTGACACAGTTTTCGCACAGCTGAGCGGGGTGACCCCCTCCGTTGAGACAGTCTAGGATAGGCACACTGCCCCCGGTGACCCGCCCCGCGTTTTGAGACAGGGGATAAGTTGAGAACGGGACCCGGGGAGAACACCTCGCTTCGGAGAACTTGCGTTCAATCGAGAACCGGTTCACGTACGGCATTGGACGTCCCGCGAACGGAATCATTCTTGATTTCATAAACGTTCTCTACGGCGGCGCGCAGAAGTTCTCCGACGCTCCAGGCTTGAGCGATGCAGCCGCGCGGCTGATGTCCGTCTTCGGCATCCGCGATTTCTGAGATGTGGCCCAATCCAGCCATCGAAAGGTGCGACCCAAATCCGTCCAACCATTCTTTCGCTTGGCGCAGCGCTTCTGGCATTCGTTCTTTTACGCGCATGTAGGCTGTCAGAAACGGGCCCATCAGCCACGGCCACACCGTGCCCTGATGGTAGGCCGTGTCACGCTCGCGAACTCCACCTTCGTAGCGCCGCCGATAACAGGGATGATGCGGCGAAAGAGATCGCAAACCAAGCGGAGTCAGAAGCTCGCGTTCGACAACCTCGACTACCTGCCGTGCACGGTCCATCGAAAGCATCGAGTGGGTTAGGCTCACAGCGATGATCTGGTTGGGACGAATGGACCCGTCGTGAACTTCGCCGTCCACCGTGTCGTAGAGATATCCACCTTCGTCGTTCCAGAATTCAGCGTTGAACGAGTCACGTGTTCGAGCGGCGAACTCTTCGAAGAAAACGGCGAGGTGACCGTCGGCGAATTCCTTGGCAAAATCCTGCATGATGCATAGCGCGTTGTACCAGAGTGCCTGGATCTCCACTGGCTTTCCGCTCCGCGGCGTGACGACGAAATCTCCGATCTTCGAATCCATCCAGGTGAGCTGGACTCCCGGCTCGCCGCATTGCAGCAGGCAATCGGGTGCAACACCGATGTGATAGCGAGTCCCGCTGAGATGCCAGTTGATAATGTCCTTCAACTTGGGATAGAGCGTGTCGCGTACGAAAGCGTGGTCGCCGGTGTATTGCAGATACGCGCGAATGGCTTCGAAGAACCACAGCGTCGCATCGACGGTGTTGAACTCCGGCGTTTCGCCTGCATCCGGGAAGCGATTCGGCAGCATGCCTTGATCTATGCTCGCGGCGAATGCATTCAGGATCTGCTTGGCGACTTCGAAGCGTCCGGTGACCAGCGTCAGGCCGGGAAGCGCGATCATGGTGTCGCGGCCCCAATCGGTGAACCAGTGGTAGCCGGCGACGATGGTCTTCAAATCTCCGCGCTCGACGATGTATTGATCGGCAGCGGCAACCAGCGCTTGTACCAGCGGCTCAGAGGATGGCGAGGCATCCACGATTGCTCTTCTTCGCGCGATCTCGCCGGCTCTCATGGAAGGCGCGGCGCCAGGATCGTGCGGCCCGGTAGAAGCGATGAGTGTCGCCGTTCTCTTTCCGGTCATCCCGAACCGCAAGAGAAGTGGATTGAACAAATCTTCTTGAAAGTCCAGGCCGCGCTCGCGTTCCACCGCATACTCGAAATTCAGATACCAGTCGCCGGTTCGCTGCAGCTCCCCGTCATGCGAAAAGAAAAGCGGCGGAAGGTCATGATAAGGCGCGATGCTCGCCACCGCGCCGGCGGTCTTCACGTCCGGATCTAGGCCGTTGTTGCGATGGGTAGTGCTGTGATAATCGCGGAATGCAATCAGCGGACGCACTTCGAGCGCGGAATCGACGGGTAGGCGTCCGTCGAGCGGCCGCAATTCGTACTCCACCACCGTCGTGTTCTCGCCGTGCAGCATAAAGACGCGCTTCTCAATCTCGACACCGCCTGCTCGATACACAAAAACCGGGAATGGATCGAGGCGGAACTCAACCATGAAGTTGTGGCCTTGCGGATGAACAACGCCTGGATATTGATTGGCGGACAAGTCATATTTGTGGTCCCCGATCACCAGACTCTCTTCGAGCTTCGAAAGCATCAGAACGCGGCCCACTGGCGGCCGGGTAGCCGCGGTCAAGAGACCGTGATAGCGCCTGGTGTTCAGCCCCGTGATGGTGGAGGAGGCAAAACCTCCCAGCCCATTTGTCTCCAGCCACTCGAGCTTGAGTGCCCGCGACAGATTCGTGCAGACATTTTGATCGAATCGAATCTTATTTGATTTCATGATTACTCTCCGTTCTGTTGAAGAAGCTTTGCGACCAGGCCGGTCCAGCCGGTCTGATGACTGGCGCCTACGCCCGATCCGTCGTCGCCATGGAAGTATTCGTAGAAAAGTACCAGGTCCTGCCAGTGGGGATCGGTCTGATAGCGGCTGTCCGCCTTATGAACCGGACGTGCGCCAGACTCGTCGCGCAAGAAGATTCGTGTGAGGCGGCGCGAGATTTCGGCCGCCACTTCCCAAAGCGTCAGATACTGGCCGGAGCCCGTGGGACACTCCACTTTGTATTCGTCGCCCAGGTAGTGATGAAACTTCTGCAGCGATTCGATCAGCAGGTAGTTCACCGGGAACCAGATCGGTCCCCGCCAGTTCGAATTGCCTCCAAAAAGCCCCGTGCTCGATTCCGCCGGTTCGTAGCTCACGCGGTATTCCGCGCCATCCGCCCTCAAAATGTAAGGATCGTCGCGATGTGCCTGCGATAACGCGCGGATGCCGTAGGGCGAGAAAAACTCGCGCTCATCCAGCATGATCTTGAGCACGCGGCGGAGCTTCTCCGAATCCACGATGGAGAGCAGCCGGCGGTCGCCTACCCCTTCGGTATGCATGCAGGCGACGTTGGCCGTCAGGTCTTTGCGATTTTCGATGAACCAATCCATGCGGCGCTGAAAGCCGGGAAGCTGGCTTATCATCGAAGGCTCCAACGTCTCCACAGCGAACAGCGGAATTAAACCAACCATGGACCGGATGGTGAGCGGCAGGTGATTGCCTGCGCCGGTGTGCAGTACGTCGTAGAAGAATCCGTCCTGGTCATGCCACATTCCGTTGCCGTTCGAGCCCAGGTGATTCATCGCGTTTGCGATGTGCAGGAAGTGCTCCCAGAACTTGCTCGCGACATCCTCGTAAGAAGGATCTTCCTTGGCTAGCTCCAGTGCGATGGCAAGCAGGTTGAGGCTGTACATCGCCATCCAACCCGTGCCGTCGGCTTGTTCCAGATGGCCGCCCGTGGGCAGCGGCGCGCTGCGATCGAAAACGCCGATGTTGTCGAGCCCCAGGAATCCGCCCTGGAAAACATTGCGTCCTTCCGCGTCTTTCCGATTCACCCACCAGGTAAAGTTCAGCAGCAGCTTGTGGAAGATGCGCTGCAGGAACGTGCGATCCCCAACGCCGCGCCGCTTCTTTTCGATTTTGTACACGCGCAACGCAGCCCACGCGTGCACCGGCGGATTGACGTCGCCAAACGCCCATTCATACGCGGGGAGCTGTCCGTTCGGATGCATGTACCACTCGCGCACCATGAGCATTAGTTGCTCTTTGGCGAAGTCTGAGTCGACGAGCGCCAGCGGAATGCAGTGGAACGCGAGATCCCAGGCTGCGTACCACGGGTATTCCCACTTGTCGGGCATCGAGATCACGTCGGCGTTGTACAAATGGCCCCACTCGTGATTGCGCCCTCCCTTGCGGGAATCGGGTGGCGGCGGACCGGCCGGATCGCCATCCAGCCATTGATTCACCACGTAGTGATAAAACTGCTTCGACCATAAGAGGCCGGCGAACGATTGACGCATCACTTTGCGCGCGTCTTCGGAGAGCTTTTCCGGAATGACGACCGCATAAAATTCGTCGGCTTCGGATTTGCGTTGCGCAAACATGTGGTCGAAACCATCGAGTGCGCCGTCGCAGGTGGGTGCGTTGTTGAGCCGCAGCCGGATGGTGATGGATCCGCCGGCGGGCACCGTCAGGTGATAATGTCCTGCCGCTTTCGTTCCCACAGCCTGCGGATTTACCGCACCCGTGGAACCATGCACGACGTATTCGTTGAAGGCATCCTTGGCGTAGGGCGAACCGTTCGAATATCCATAGAGCCGCTGCGTATTGGTCTCGTTCTCGGTGAAGAGCAGCTCCGGCGATCCGTCAAAAACCAGCAGCCGTTTTCCGTATTGCGGCTCGTTCAGCTCAACGGAATTCGGGCAAGCTGCGCGCAAGCCGGGACGCACTACCGTCTGTCCCCAAGACCATGTGTTGCGAAACCAGACCGTCGGCAAGACGTGGATTTCGGCCGCCTCTGGTCCGCGATTGGCTACCTCGATGCGGATCAATATGTCTTCCTGGCCGGCCTTTGCGTATTCGACGAACACATCGAAGTACCGATTGTCGTCGAAGACGCCCGTGTCAGCGAGTTCCAGCTCACGTCCACCGCGTCCCCGCAATCGGTTTTCCTGGATCAGTCGCTCATACGGATATGCCGCCTGCGGATACTTGTACAGATACTTCATGTACGAGTGCGTGGGCGTGCTGTCCAGATAGTAATAGCATTCCTTGACGTCCTCGCCGTGATTGCCTTCGTTGCCTGTGAGTCCGAACAAGCGCTCCTTCAGTATGGGATCGCGGCCGTTCCACAGCGCCACAGCGAAGCAGATCTTCTGGTGGCGGTCGGAGATTCCCGCCAGGCCGTCTTCGTTCCAGCGATAAGCCTGAGAGCGCGCATTGTCGTGCGGCAGAAATTCCCAGGCTGTGCCGCCTGGGCTATAGTCTTCCCGCACGGTTCCCCAGGCGCGCTCGCTGAGATAAGGTCCCCAGCGCTTCCAGTGCGATTTTCGATCTCGCGATTCTTCTAATCGTTGCTGTTCGGCGGTCATAGTTGCCACTCCTTGGCTCACATCCACCTAATGCCACGACCGGGCGCAACTATTCCGGGCTGCGGAAATATTTTGAGAGAAGATTCGAAGGAAGGACTAGCTTTCCAACTTGTCGAGGAGCGTTTTGAGCTGCGGCGCCATGGCTCGCATCATCCGCGCGTTGTCCTCTTTAGGAAGATCGGAAATCACATAAACGGCGTAATCCCGGCTTTCGAAAGCGGCCGTTTCGAATCGCTGCGCGCTGGAGGTATAGAAAACGACTCCAGCCTCAGAGAGCGCCGGCGCAAGCTGCTCAGCGCTGAATCCTTCACCGGCGGACTTGCGCGTCAGCACAACCGATAACAAGCGCGATCCGTTTCGCAAAACCACGTGCACGAATCGGCGGCTTTGATATCCGCACTGATGCGCCATCAGAATCTGGTAATCTGCCGGCACGTGCTCGCGAACAATGGGCAGAATACCGCTATACTGAGGCCCCATCTTCTCGATGAACTGCTCCATGGTGGGAGGATTCTTTGGATATTTCCGGAAGACGGCGCAGTGAATGTGATCGCCGAGGCCCACGCGCATTAATACCGCCATGCGGCTCGAAACCGAGCTAATGTAAGAATCCTGCGATGCTCGGCTGTAGCGGAAGCTTCCGAGCTGATACAGGATGGAGAATCCAGTGAGCAGAATCCCAAGTGCGGCAACCGGGGCCACTTTCCACACCCAGCGCGTCGGGCGCCGTCCGGCTGCGAGATTCGCCTTGATGCGCGCTTCGAGGAACGGCGGAGTCGCGATGCTTTCGACAGCCGCCTTCAGACGCGATTGAAGATATTGGGGGTCCACTGGGTTACTCATGGTCTGGTCCTTCGGAGGTCCATCACAACGTACATGACTGTGGACCCACGGTTTATTCCGAAACGGTGAAGATCATGCCGCAGTGCGATTCAACGCGGGCGCGGCAGGAGCAATATCCTGCTGTGGTTTCTTGCGGTTAAGGACGCGACCGAGCACGCGGTCCAGGCTCACTGGACCCGCTCCGTAGAGCACCAGCCAGACCAGAAACAGCAGCAGGACCACCGGTGAAACGTCGGCCAGCTCGGCCGGGAACTTTGCGATCAGGTTGTCCTTGTCGGCGGTGAGCAGAGCCACCACCATGGTGGACGACAGAAGAGCCGCGAACACGCGAGTGCCCAAGCCAAGGACCAGGCAGATGCCGCCGAAGAACTCGAGCGAAGAAATGAAAGCAGCGTTCGCCCAAGGGAACGGTATGCCGAGATCGGTGAAGAACGCCGCTGTGCGGTCCAGGTTGACCAGCTTTCCGCGGCCCGTGTAGAAGAACGTCACTCCTACCAGGAGGCGCGTCAAAAGCGGCGCGGCGAATTGCAGCGCGTCCACCGCTCGCTTGGAAGTAGTCAGTATTCGGGTCATGAGTTTTGTCATGATGATTCTCCTTGTTGATTAAAGTTGCTATTCGAAAATTTCTACTGCGTGGCCATCCGGATCGCGAACAATCGCGGATCGGCCCGGCTTCAGCTCTACCAGTCCGCTCGATATCAGCGGCGCGCCGGCCAGACGAAGTCGAGCTAAAGCTTCCTGCGGGTTGGCCGCGCGAACGCGCGTCTGCCAATGCACCAGGTCGTTCGGCTTTTCATCTTTTGGATAAAGCCGGCCGTCACTAGGAGCCAGGTATTCCAAAAACTCGACGCCGGGTCCGCTGGCCGCGCGCAGCGAAGTAATATGCAAGCGCGCCCCGAAGACGTTGTTGAGATGCTCCTGCTCGGTCCCGTAGTTTTCGCTTTCGCCGGAGACCTCGAATCCCAATGTGTCGCGATAGAAGCGCAGGCTGGCGGCGGTGTCGGAGACAACAATGGCCGTATGATCGATTCCCAGGAAGAGCTCGTCGGACGCGCGATGCCACTTGGCGTTGCCCTTGCCGGGCGGAAACGCGAGAACTTCCAGCGGATGCCCGTCGGGATCGCGAAAATAGAATGCGCGAATGCCACCGGCGTTCTTGTTCCAGTCGGGCAACCGCTGCGGGCCCGAAGACGCATGTTGCGCATGAAATCTGCGCAACCGCTGGTATGCGGCGTCCATATCGGTGGTGATAATCGCAACATGCTGGAACCACGTGTCGTTGCTCTTTGAATCCACCGGTGCCGGGCGGCCCTTGGGCGCGAGAAACTCCGTCAGCTCGATGTATTCATCGCCTAGGCGCATCCGGGCGATCCGCATGCGGAGACCGAATACGCCTTCCAAATGCTCGTAGGGTTCGCCGTCTACTTCAACTTCCGAGACTTTTTCGAAGGTCAAAACTTTGGAGTAAAACTCTACGGACCGGTCAAGATCCGAGACGGTTAGCCCTATCGAGTCCACTCCGGTGGCGATGGGCTTCAAGCTCCCGGCGCCAAGCATGCCTGCCAGGAGCAGCGCCACTCTGACAGCATTTTGAACAGTTCGGCGAAAGTGCATATGCATTCTCCTAGTTCATCCGCCGGATCAAGTGGTCACCCACTCGCAGTGCGTTCGCGATGATTGTCAGCGCCGGATTCACCGCGCCGCTGGAGGGAAAGAAGCTTCCATCCACGACATACAAGTTGTCCAGTTCGTGAGCCTTGCAGTTGCGGTCCAGCGCCGAAGTTCTCGGATCGTCGCCGAAACGAATGGTTCCGTTCTGGTGCGCGACGCCTGCCAGCGGAATTCGCTCGCCCACAAAAAGGTTGCGTGCGAACAAGCCTTGGTGACAATGGTGCCCGTGGACACCGCACGCCGTCTGTCGCTGCATCATTTCTTTCAGTTTTGCGGCCAGACGCTTGTGGCCTTCTTCGTTGTTGGGCCGGTACGACAGCACGATTTTTCCGTCGCGATTCACCGTTACGCGATTCTCCGGATCCGGCAGGTCTTCCGATGTAAGCCAGAAATCGAGCGAGTGATTGGCCATCAGGTCCAGCGTGAATCCGGGTGCGATCGCGGGCGCGCCGCCTTTCAGCGTCGTGCCGTCCAGCTTGCCGACAAACGATATGTGGCCCATCGGATACGGCCACTCGCTCGATCCGAAATAGAAGTCGTTTACCGAGAGAGTTTTCTGGAAGACCGTTGGGTTGGGGCACTTCGAAATTGCCATCAGGATGGAATTTACGTGGCCCATATAATGACGGCCCACCGTATCCGATCCGTTGGCCAGGCCGCGCGGATGCTTGTCGCTTGCAGATCGCAGTAGCAGCGCCGCTGAGTTAATCGCGCCGGCGGAAGCTACGATCATCGATCCGGAATACTCTTCGTACGCGCCTTCTCTGCGGACGATTACTTTGGTTATTTCGCGCCCGGATGCGTTCGTCTCAAGACGCTCCACAAACGCGCCCGTAAGGAGCGACACATTGTCGTGCCTCAGCGCCGGATCCACGGCCACTACCTGCGCGTCCGACTTCGCATACATCAAACAGGGAAATCCGTCGCAGGTGTTGCACCGGATGCAATTACTCGCATGCGGATTGCTCTCATTGATCTGTATGCCGAGCGGCGTGTGGAACGGTTTGAACCCTTGCCGCGCGAAATCGTCGCTCAAGGCTTGAAGGCGCGGTTCGTGGCTCACCGCCGGATATGGGAACGGCGTGCTGGAATGCGGTTCCGTTGGATCTTCGCCGCGCTGGCCGTGTACATGATACATTTGCTCGGCCTTGGCGTAGTACGGCTCCAGCTCGTCGTAAGAGATAGGCCACGCCGGCGAGACTCCGCCGTGGTGCTTGATTTCTCCGAAGTCCTCTTTGCGCAGCCGGAACAGTGCTGCGCCATAAAACTTGGTATTGCCGCCGACCCAATAGTTGGTATGCGGATGCAGCGGGTTGCCGTCGCGGTCGAGCCACGTCTCCTTGGTTTGATAACGGCCTTTCAGGTTGACTTCAGCGGTACTCCAGTTGTCCTTTTCGCGCGGAACGTATTCGCCGCGCTCCAGCATCAGAATCTTCTTGCCGGTGGCGGCCAGCTTGTGCGCCAGCGTTCCGCCGCCCGCGCCGGTGCCGATGATGATTACGTCGTAATTTCCGTTCGTTCCATTTTTTCCCATGACTCTTCTCCTCTAGGCGATGAGTTCCCCGTAGTTGCAGCGGAAGATGCACCGCTGGTCGTTGTGATGATGAAGCTTCGCGCAAAAAACGCGATGCAGGCCGCGGCGGAATCGAAAAAGCTGGGCGGCTCCAAACATTCCTGCAGGTGGTCCGGTGAAGTAAATCCAGAGCGCTGTCCATTGCTGCGCGGATAGGGCCGATCCAAGCGTGCGTGCTGGATTCATGCTCATCCCCGAAAATGGCGCTTCCACTGTGATGTACAGCGCCACCAGCGCACCGGCCACGAAAGGCGTGAACCGGCTCCAGCGCTTTGAGTTCGACACGTTTAATACGGTGGTCATCATTACGAACGAGATGACCAGTTCGGCGAAAAACGCGATGAGTGCGCCACGGGGCCCGGGCGTTGTGGCCACGTAGTTGACCGTAGAATGCCGCAGCATAGACCCGATGAATACGTTCGCGATTTGCACGCCCGCGATGCCGCCCGCGAACTGCGCCACGATGTAGAACACCGCATCCCAACCGTGAATTTTCCCGAGCGACAGAAAGCTCAGCGTCACCGACGGATTCATGTGGGCGCCTGACCGCTTGCCCCAGGGCGAGCAAAAGATCGCGATGGCCGTCAGCCCCATCGCGAGCCCGGCCAGCATTCGCCGCACGAAGGGGTTTGAAATGGCGCGGTGCAGCAGACCAGCTGGATGATCCAACAGGACGCTGAATGTACACGCTGAGACCATAAACAGGCCGAGCGCGGACGCTTCCATTAAATACTCAGGCCAGTGGCTACGCAGTGCTTGCAACATCGAAGTATCCTTTACTCACCCGACGACCATGCCACGCGAAACTCGGGATATAGCGTCAGGCCGCCGCATGCGAAAATCGTTTGGCCGGTGATGTACGATGCTTCGTCGGACGCAAGAAACGCGAACACCGAAGCGATCTCTTCCACACGCGCGGCGCGGCCCATCGGGATATGGCTTTCCACGGCTGCACGCGCTTGCGGATCGTTGATCCACGCGCCATTGATCGGCGTCACGACAGCGCCGGGCCCAACCGCGTTCACGCGAATGCCTTGTCCGGCATATTCGAGCGCCAGCGATTTCGTCAAATTCTCCATGCCGCCCTTGCTGATCGAATAGGGCAGATACTTCGGTTTCGGAATGATCTCGTGCACGCTCGAGTTGTTCAGGATCACGCCGCCCTTGCCGTCCTTGAGGAAATAGCGGATGGCTTCGCGCGCGCACAGGAACGCGCCGCGCAGATTGACGCCCACCACGCGATCGAAGTCATCCGCGGTCACTTCATGACTCGGCGCGGGCTTCTGGATGCCGGCGTTATTGACCAGGATATCGATGGAGCCGAACGCTTCTTCCACCTTCTCGAACATCTTCTTCACCTGATCCTCTTTAGAAATGTCCGCTTGTACGGTGAGCTCGCGGCACCCGTTGGACACGCCTTTGCAAGCTTCCTGCACCTCCACTTCTGTTGCCGCCGCTTCTTCTGGCGCGCTGCGATAATTGATGGCGACGTTCGCGCCTTCTTGCGCGAAACGGACAGCGATCGCCTGGCCGATTCCGGTGGAAGCGCCAGTGATCAGCGCGTTCTTTCCCTCTAGTCTTCGCATTGTTTTCTCCTCGTTCGTCTCTTCGTTTTGAACTGTGCACCTCCAGATGCCGCGACGCGCAGGAATTATTCCCGGAATAAAACGCGGGGCAAGAAACATTCAAGGATGACGTTATGAACAAATATTTGAGACGCGCGTCGATCGGCATTCTGGCGGGATTGGCCGCCTGCTATCCACTTGTAGTTACCCAGGAGACGCAGATCGCCGGAGTCCTCCTCGGGATTTTGTGCGGCCTGGCTTATGCGTTGGTGTTTCGTCCGACGCAGGGGGCCTATGCCGACAGCGCAATGACGGCTGCCGCGCTCGGCGTACCGGCCTGGGTTTTCTTCGGCGTCATTCTGTTTCCATTGGCGGCTGGCGAGACACCCGAATGGTCAAACCAGGGGATGCGCGACCTGTTTCCCGAATTAATCGGTTGGGTATTGTACGGTGGTGCGCTCGGATTGATCACGCAGGCGTTGAGCGACGCAGCTCTGGCGAAGTTCGGTCCGGAGCCGGAACCGAAAAAAGCAGTTGAGGCCGCACCTAAACATATCGTGATTCTCGGCGGCGGATTTGCCGGCATGACGACGGCGCAGAACCTGGAAGAAGTATTCGGGCCCGATCGCTCCGTCACGTTCACGCTGGTGAGCGAAACCAACGCATTGCTCTTTACGCCGATGCTCGCCGAAGTGGCCGGCAGCAGTCTGGAGCCAAGCCATATCAGTACGCCGCTGCGCACCAGCTTGCGACGCACTCAAGTGGTGCGCGGCCGCGTGAGCCAGGTGGACACGGAAAACCGTAAGGTGCGAGTGGCGGTGGAAGGCGGTGAGCAAGAGTTGGTCTATGACCAGTTGGTGCTGGCCCTGGGAGCTGTGTCGAATTTTCTAGGATTGACCAACGTTGAGGAGCGCGCGTTTGACTTCAAGTCGTTGTTGGACGCTATTCGCATCCGCAATCACGTCATCGATATGTTCGAGCGCGCGGACCGGGAGCCGGATTCCGAAGCCAGGCGCGAGCTGCTGACGTTCGTCATCGCGGGCGGCGGATTCGCGGGTGTGGAACTGGCCGGCGCGCTGAACGATTTCTCGCGCGGAATTCTGGCCGATTATCCCAATATCGACCCACATGATCTGCAAATTGTTTTGGTGCACGCGCGCGACCGAATTCTTCCGGAACTGAGCGAGTCGCTGGGCCGCTACGCGCAAATCAGCATGGCCGAGCGTGGCGTCACTTTCCGCTTGAACTGCCGGCTGAGCGATTGCCGGGAAGGCGCGGTGGTGTTAAGTGATGGCGAAGTGCGCGCGCGGACTCTGGTGTGGACCGCCGGCACCGCCCCGAATCCGCTGCCGCGCGCGATGGGCCTGGAGATAGATCGGCGCGGCGCCGCAATCGTCGATAGCACCATGGCAGTTGCCGCACGCCCGGGAATTTGGGCGGTGGGAGATTGCGCGTCGTTGAAGGATGGAAAGACCGGGAATCCATGCCCGCCCACCGCGCAGTTTGCTTTGCGGGAAGCGCGCGTGCTGGCGCGCAACATTCGCGCCGTTATGCGGGGTCGAGCACCGGAACCGTTCCATTTCGATTCGCTCGGCGCGCTCTGCGTGGTAGGCCATCACACCGCGTGCGCCGAATTGAGCGTGCCGTTCGCGCCGGGAAAAACAGTGCGATTCCGCGGACTCGCCGCTTGGCTGATGTGGCGCGGAATCTATCTCGCGAAGCTGCCGGGTTTGGAGCGAAAGGTCCGCGTCCTCAGCGACTGGATCATCGAGCTATTCTTCCCGCGCGACATCGTGCAAACCATCGAACTCAAATAATTCATGTCGACCACTACTCTTCCAACCACCATGAACAATTCTTTGTCGCTTTCCGCCTGGCTCACCAGCTTGTCCTTGTGCGCGATCGCCGGACTAATCGGCGGATTGATGCTGATGGCGGCCACGGGCGCTTCGTGGGTCACCGGCCCACTCTTCGGCATCGTCTACGGGCTCCTGTTCGTGCTTTTGTTTTCAAAGCGCACCAGCGGCGCCGGATCCGGACTCCTGTGGGGCCTCAGCTACGCGCTGCTGTTGTGGCTGGCTGCCGTCACGGGTCCGCTCGTGATTTCCGCTGCTCTCGCGAATCCCGGAGAATTTCAAACCAACCGCGACAGCTATCCGGATCTGGTGGGATACGTGCTCTGCTTCGGCGCTCCATTGGGCCTGACGTTAGGATCGCGGTCTGTACGTTCCAACGGCACGCCATTCAGCATCGGAAGAGCTGTGGTTGGAGGAATTCTCGCAGGCCTTGCCGGCGGATGGATATTCGGGAAGTGGATGGCGCAGGTAAACTACTATCCGTTGATCGCGGACATGGTGGGTTCTCATTCGCGAATGGTCGGTGAGTCGCTCCATTTTCTGTTCGCCGTAATTATCGGCGTCAGCTTCGCGTTCCTGTTTCAGCGCGAGGTCCGGGGGTTGGGGTCCAGCATGACCTGCGGCGTCGCATATGGAATCTTCTGGTGGTTCCTTGGGCCTCTTACGATACTGCCGCTATGGATGCGCCACCGGCCGGACTGGTCGAACGAGCATGCGAGCGACCTTTTCGGATCGCTGGTTGGGCACATCTTGTACGGCGTGGTGATCGGGCTTCTGTACTCAGCAATCGATCGCATGTGGATGCGCTTTATGACTGATTCCGATCCGATTCGCCGCGAGCCGGAAGGCCCGGGCGTTCGCTTGATTCGCACCGTTGAATGGGGGGCCGCGGCAGGGATGGCCGGCGGCCTGCTTTACGCGATCGTGCTGGCCGCCACGGGATCCTGGGCACAGATCGCCTCCGTTACCGGCGGTGTTTCGCCGGTGGCAGGCTTCGCGATCCATATCCTGATTAGTATTTTCCTGGGCGCGAGCTACGGCGTCCTGTTCCAACGCGAAGCGCCGAACGTCGTTTCCGGAATAGCCTGGGGACTCGTGTATGGGTTGATCGGCTGGTTCGTGGGCCCTCTCACGATCCTTTCGGTGTTAAAAGGGGAGCCGCTCTGGACGCAGGCAGCCACGCGCGCGCAATTCCCCGCCCTGGTTGGGCAGCTCATCTATGGCGCGATCGCCGCAGCCGCATTCTGGTTCCTGGAGCGGCGTCATAACGCATGGCTCCTGCTCGATCCGCGCATCGGCGCGCGTGAGGAGCGATTGCGCCGGCCGGTGGGCACGGCGGCCCCCGCCCTATGGCTGTTCGTGCTCGGCATGGGCGTGCTCCTGCCAATCCTGCTGGCCTAGATTCTTGAAAACAAAGTGGGGCAGGCGCTTCCGCCTGCCAATCTGGAAACTCGACGGGGTTTTTCCAAGTCCCCCACGCGACGGTCCGCCGCGAAAAACAAAACAGGCTCCCGACCGATTAAGACCGGGAGCCTGTTATAGTTTTCAGAAGCTACGCCTTCTTCGCGACTTTCTTCCCTCCGTTGTCCTCTATCAAAATTCCATCCTGCGCTTTGCACGCCGCGCCCGACGTCTGCACCCAGTTCAGGATTTTCTCCTGCGCGCCGCAGCTCGAATGCGCCCCGCAGCTATGCGTCCTGCTTTTTCCAAAGCGGGCCTTGAATTCCTGATCGCCGAGCAGCGCGCGGACGGCCTCGATGTCGGTTTTCTCCAGGCCGCATTTTGCCTGCGCATGGCAGCTATTGATTCCATAGCATTGCACTTCGTCGGTGTCTTGACCGCGCAGAGGCGCCGGTGCGCTCGCGCCCATGGCGATGCCGGCCACGGCCGCCATCAAAAACCTGTTTCGTTTTGTGCTCTTCATTTGTTTTCTCCAAGAAATGTGATTAGCGCGCGCGATGCGCGGCTATCCCTGTATGCCCCGCCGCGCTACGGTTATTCCACGGAATAAATTCGTGGGCTCCTTGGATTTTGTTTGCGAACGCATCACACAAACGAGGAGAAATCACAGTGAAAACGAAATCGACGATCCTGATTTTAGGAGCCTTGGCGGCGGCGATCAGCCCGGCCCAGGTGACTACCAAGAAGACACTTACTATGGACGGCGCCCAGCGCGTGATTCGCGCCGCCATCGAAGAAGCCACCAAACGCAAGACTACCGGCGTAATCGCGGTTGTGGACGACGGCGGCAATTTGATGGCCCTGGAACGGATTGATGGAACATTCCCGGCGGGCGCGAATATTTCGGTCGGAAAAGCGCGCACTGCGGCCCTGTTTTTGCATCCGAGCAAATTCTTTGAAGAAATCGTGAACAAAGGACGCACCGCAATGGTGGCGTTGAACGACTTCACGCCGCTGCAGGGCGGCGAGCCGATCGTCGTAGACGGCCAGATCGTCGGAGCCGTCGGTGTCAGCGGAGCATCCAGCGCGAATGAGGATGAGGAACTGGCCAAGGTTGGCGCGGGAGCGCTCAACGTACCGCCGGCACAAGTAACGTACTTCGATCACGCTCAAGTGGAGGCAGGGTTCGCCAAGGGATCCGTGTTGTTCAATGCGAGCGATAAGTACATGGTCCATGCCAGCCGCCGCGAAACGCCCGGACAAGCCGAGATCCATACCAAGGACGCCGACATTGTCTATGTTCTGGACGGCACGGCCACCATCGTCACAGGAGGTACTGCGGTCGACACGAAGTCCGTGGCTCCGGACGAAATTCGAGGGGTCAAGATCGACGGAGGGGAAAGCCGGCAACTGGCCAAGGGTGACGTTTTGATTGTCCCCGCGGGCGTACCGCACTGGTTCAAGGAAGTCAGCAATCCGTTTTTGTACTACGTCGTGAAAGCTCGCTAGTTTCAGCCGGGAGAAAACCATGAAGACGCTTCGATTTGTATTGCCTTACCTGATTTCCGCGGCAATGCCACCGTTCGTCATGGGCGACCTGCCGCTGGGTCGCACACCGGCCGGCGCGCCAGACGCTCAAGTGGATCTCGGAACCGAAGCAGGCGCAGGGCTGATGAACGGTCAATGGCGTTACAGCGACACCAAAATTGTGGAGACCAACTTTCGGAACGCCGGCGAGGATCGCCAACCGACGGGCGCTCCGAACATGACCTACGACTTCACGCCGCACGCAGGCGCTGTTACCTTCGACGACTCTCATTGGCAACAAATCAGTCCCACCAGCCTGGATGCCCGGCGGTCCACTGGACGCCTGTGTTTCAACTGGTACCGAATCAACCTCACAATTCCCCAGAACATTGCAGGGTTCGATCCAACCGGCTCGACCGTGGTCTTTGAAACATCGCTTGACGATTACGCCGAGATCTGGGTGGATGGCGAATTAACGCGATCTCTCGGGCAGAATGGTGGCTCGGTGATCGCAGGCTGGAACGCCGAGAATCGGCTGGTGATTGGGCGCGGCGTGAAGCCGGGCCAAAAGATCCAGTTGGCGGTGTTCGGCGTCAACGGCCCCATTTCGAATCCGCCGACCAACTATATCTACATGCGCTACGCTCGCCTGGCGTTCTATCGCGACGTGCCGCGACCGGTGGCGATTACGCCCGCGGAGGTGAACGTTGAGGTTGTGCGCTTGGATCCGGCGATTGACGCAATCGTGCCGCCTAACCCAAAAATCTTCAAGCTGGCTGAGGGATTCCAGTTCACCGAAGGCCCCATCTGGGTTGGCGATGGTGGATATCTGCTGTTTAGCGATCCCAATGCGAACACGATCTACAAATTCAAACCGGGCGTCCAAGATGGGCTGGGCGAGTTGTCGGTATTTCGCACTCCCAGCGGTTATGCCGGCGCGGATATTGCGGAGTACGGCCAGCCTGGGTCGAATGGCCTGACGCTCGATCCCCAGGACCGCCTGACGATCAATGAGCATGGCAACCACCGCGTAACGCGGCTCGAAAAAGACGGAACGCTGACCGTGCTTGCAGACAAGTACGAAGGTAAGCGGCTCAACAGCCCGAACGACCTGGTGTATCGGTCTGACGGAACCCTGTACTTTACCGATCCGCCGTTCGGATTGCCGAAATTTTTCGACGATCCGCGCAAGGAGCTGCCGTTCAGCGGTGTTTTTGCCATCCATAGGGGCGCGCTGAATCTCGTGAGCACGGATCTTGCTGGTCCGAATGGCCTAGCATTTTCGCCGGACGAAAAATACCTGTACGTCACCAACTGGGACGATAAGAAGAAAGTGATTCTGCGCTACGAAGCGAATGCAGACGGAACTCTGGAACGAGGCAAGCTCTTCTTCGACATGACCAGCGCTCCCGGCGAAGACGCGCTGGATGGAATGAAGGTGGATAAGCAAGGCAATCTCTACGTTTCCGGCCCCGGCGGTTTGTGGATCATCTCAGCGGAAGGCAAACATCTCGGGACCATCATCGCTCCCAAGCACCCGCACAACCTAGCCTGGGGCGGGAGCGATGGCAAGACACTATACTTGTGCGCGCAGAGCGGGCTATACAGGATGCGGTTGAACGTCGCTGGAATCCGTCCGAACTAAAAGTGCGAGCCTCAAGCTCAAGGCAAAAGACGAACGCGGCGCAACAACGGATCGAACCGGGGATCCGAACGCAATGGATCGAGATCGGGATCGACGCGCATCCAAATTGCCCGCGAGAGTTTTTGCGCACAGGCCGTATCCAAAGCTCGGAAGGCGGAGTCTTTATCGCCCAGGCTCGCCGCGAGAACCGCTCTCATGAATGCGGATTCATAGGTTGGGTTCCGAGTCTCGGCTCGCTCCAGCTCAACAAGGATGGTCCGCGCCTTGAGCTGGTTGCCAGTCTTGGCATAAAGCTGGCCAAGGTCGGCGAAACCTCTGCGCAATGGATGGAGCCGCATGGTGGTCTCGAATTCCACCTTAGCCTTCTCGTACTGGCCGGCGTGCAAATAGGATTTTCCGAGCTGATGATGAGCTGCGAAAGAGTTGGGTGCGGCCGCCACCGCCACTTTGGATTCTTGAATCGCTTCCGCCCAGCGGCGGTTGCAGTAGAACGCCCAACCCAGGTCGTCCTGAATTGTTTGGGACGTGGGATCGAGGGAATGAGCAAGCTGCATCTCGGCGAGCGCCTGTTCAGTTTGGCCCAAGGCCATCATCAGGATCGACTTCCACCAGTGCGCTTGAGCTGAATTCGGTTCGATCGCAAGCGCACGGTCGAACTCCCGATTGGCGCCAATCCAGTCCCAATCCGCCCGCATGAGCACAGCTCCTTGAGCCAGATGGGCCTCTTCCAGGTCATCGCTCAGGGTCAACGCTTTCAGAGCGGCAGAGCGCGCTCTCTGAATCGCATCCGATTGCCCGCGCATCGTCGCCAACTCCAAATAAGCACTCGCGAGTTCTGCGTATGCCAGCGCATAATCCGGGTCCTTGGCGATCGCCTGCTCATACAGGGGGACTGCGGCGTCAGGCATTCCATCCGCCGAACGCTTGAGCGCCAGGTATCGGCCCTTCACGTAAAGCTGGTAAGCCTCCGTGCTCGCTGTTTGGCGCTTCACCATCATCCGATGTTCGTTTTCGGTTAGCCTCATGGACAGCGCTACGGCGACTTTCTCGGAGATTGAATCCTGTACCTCGAAGATGTTGGTGAAGTAATCGTCGAAGCGTTCGGCCCAGAGCGGCGAGCCGTCGTGAACCCGCAAGAGTTGAACAGAAACGCGGATCATTTTCGCGGACCGCTGCACGCTTCCATCCAGTACGACATCCACCCGCAGATCTCGCCCCGCAGCCACCGGATCAACTGCCTTGCCGTAATATTTTTGGACAGCCGCGCTCGGCCGCACGGTGATTCCGTGAATCATACTCAGGCGTCCGATGAGCGCGTCCGCCATCCCCGCGCCTAGAAAGTCCTGGTCAGCGGTGGCACCCAGCGGCCGGAATGGCAGCACGGCTATGGAACGAACCTCCGACAGTCTTTGGACCTTCCGTGACCTGGAGACACCCACCAGCCATCCGATAACACCTATTGCTGCAAGCGCCAGCGCGATAACCGCCATCCTACGGGTTTTCGCCGCGACAGGCGTGCCGGGCATCGCTTGTTCTTGCGGGAGCGGCGCCTCTGCTTGTGAAGCCGCCCCTCGCTCCGGCTCAATCTGCGTTACCGTCGCCGTAAAGCGGTACCCCCGCTTCGGCACGGTTTCAATGTAATGGTCCTCGCCAAAGGCTCCCAAAGCCTTTCGAAGGGTTGAAATATTGACGCTTAAATTCGCCTCTTCGACGAAGGTGTCCGGCCAAAGAGTCTTGATGATCCACTCCTTCTCCAGCAATCGCCCAGGGTGTTCCACGAGCAAAACCAGCAGTTCGAAAACCTTCGGTGTGAGAGCTACCAGGTTCCCGGCGACGCGAAGGGTCCCTTCCTGAACATCCACTCGGGATTGTCCGAATTCGAAAATACCCTTTCTTTGGTTGGACATGCGGCTTTTGGAAATTTTTTGGAGACGTTTTGCAGCTCTCTAAGTACACGCCGGAGATACTCACATATTCTTGCACCTGAGATGACACGAATGCCACAGCGCCTGGAGGGTTCCAATGAGTATTCGGCCTAGCAATAGTGACATCCGTCAGCAATTCGAGGAACTGACACTGCCTCATCGTGATGCTCTGTACCGGGCCGCCCGCTCCACGTTAACCAGTAACGCTGCGGCAGAAGACTCCGTACTGGAGACATACTTGCAGGCCTGGAAATCATTTCATAAGTTCCAGTCAGGTACGAATTGCCGCGCCTGGCTGTTTGGAATACTATTCAACGTCGTCCGCCATGAACGACGGAAGTGGTGGTCGCGCGTTTGCTTCCCTGAAACACAGGAAGTCTTCGAGAAGACGCTCCCTTACCAACCATCTGCGGGAGAGTCGCTCACGGATAAGGAGATTCTAGGGGCGCTTGGAGACATCCCGCAGGCGTTTTCGGAAGTAGTGATTTTGGCGGACGTAGAGGAGTTCTCCTATAAGGAAATCCAGGCCGCTTTGAATATCCCCATAGGAACGGTGATGTCGCGCCTCAGCCGGGGACGGCAGCTGCTGCGGGAGAAGCTCGCGCACCGCGCCTGTGAACTGGGGATCAACAACCAAACTGCCAGGCGCGGAGAACAGTTACGCGGGCATCGTCAACTTGGGGAGCGATCCGAAACACTGGTTGTGTGAACTACGACCAGGCTCGCGCCGCAATTAGTCCGATGGATGCGGGCTTGTTTATTCCAAGATCACGTTATAGTTTGAGTGCCTAGCGGCCAAGGCCTCGACTCCTGCGTCGTTCGCGTTCTTTCGCCTGCCGCTCTTCATGGGCAAATGCAGCGTCAACCACGGCTTTCTGATACCGCCCAAGCCATCCGCTCCAACCGTCATCCTTCGGCATAACCCCGCCTCGAATCATTTCGCTCGTAGCCTCACGAAAGTGGGACTTGTTCCGCAACACGGCTTCCGCATCGCCCATGTCCTGGATCTCCACTACTGCACCGAACTTGCGGAGCCGAACGAACGAATTGGTTTGCAAGCCGCGCTGACTCCTCAGCTCCTCCATCTCCGGCGTTCGGTAGATGTGGTAAACCTGCCCGTCCGTACCTTCCAGCATCAGGTAGCTTCGCCCGGAAGCTTCCTCTTCACCGTGCACCAAGATCCTGCCGTCGATGGACGTAAGATCCCGAACATCCAGCGTCGTCATCGGAAGCCGGTCATCGGACAACAATGCTCCGTGTGCTGCCAAGGTTTTTTGCCGATCGGCCGTTCGCTGCATTGCTCGAAGCACCTGCTCCGAATCGCGCCGCACAAGCCAGCTTGCTCCGCCGGTCGATTCGGCCAGGCCCATCCGGTGAAGGACGGCGAGGCGTGCGGCTTCGTGCTGGGTGCGCAGGCGAGCCGCCTGGCTCAATCCGGCTTCAGTAGGATTCCGAATAACTTCGAAGTACTGTGGCCCGAAATCCCCGCTGGGATTCGACGCTTCCCGCATGATCCTACGATCGAGCGATGTAATCTCGACTCCGAGATTTCGCGCCGTTCCGCCTCTGCCGCATCGAGTTGCGTTCGATACCCGAGCTGCTTGGTGCATAGGTTCTCAGCCACGCTTCGAATTCCTTGCTGGATGTATTCCCGGCTCATGCGCAAGGCGGCGCCATCGCTTCTTAGGCCTCGCACTACAACATGCGCGTGCGAATGCTCAGTATTGTGATGTTCGACGGCCACCCATTCGAGGTCGGTACCGAGGTCCTTCTCCATACCCTCCAACATGTCGCTGGTTAGGCTGCGCAAATTGACCTGATCCCCAAACTCCGGGGAAATGATCAGCTTCCACAGCCGCTCATCGCCGGCGTGCTGCCGGTTCTCAAGGCGCGACACTATATCGATTCCTCGCTCATCGCGACAGAAACCCACGCCCTCCACCGGGTTTTCGTGTGTGGCGCTTTCGCGTGCCAGGTAACGCCCGTGCGCCCTCCACTGCCCACGCGTCTTGTTGCTCAGATAAGTCACTCTGACAGCACAAC
>Ga0070734_10002508_pt1 | contig 22001 bp, 20 predicted proteins | sample Coa_R1_8_FD_66444 | JGI IMG/M metagenome (GOLD analysis project Ga0070734, IMG submission 66444) | Surface soil microbial communities from Centralia Pennsylvania, which are recovering from an underground coalmine fire - Coalmine... | ecosystem: Environmental > Terrestrial > Soil > Unclassified ...
GCATAACCACTTGAGCGAGACGGGGCTGGACGGCCCGAGACTCCCTGTGACGATAAGCCCGCGTCTTTGCTCATTTCTCCGACGGTGATTCTGACCCCCAACAGCTTGCCAAGGTGGACGTCGAGGGTTCGAACCCCTTCTCCCGCTCAAGATTTCGAAGGGTTAGGGGTGGTCGCGGCGCTGAATGAGGGAGTTCGCGCGCACGAGGGAGGAATGAGGGAGCGGGCAGGGGAGTGCAACCCGGGACAGGTGCTGGTTCCATGCGGGCATGGCAACTATGTGGCAGCCGAATACGCCACCTCGATCCCCATCGGGGTTGAGACCCGACAACCGCCGGTCCAGATAGATGGCGGAACCGTTCCGGCCCCGCACCGCCCAAAGGCCACATGAGTGACGAGAAGAATCCGTACCTTGGCCCCAGCGGCGAGACCGAGCTTAGGCACTCTGTTGTCGCGTTCGTTGACATCCTCGGGTTTAAGGAACTCGCGACCAAGGCATGTGACCGCGCTATGGCGACCGATCTTCTATCCAGGTTACGTCGGGCACTTCGACAGTCGCTCGATCAGCTAAGATACTATGAAAGGCCGAACGCTCCCGGCTCCGACATCTATCGCGTCAGAATCTTCACGGATAACATCGTGATCGCCCACCCCATCTTCGAAGACGCGGAGATGGAGTTCGGGTTACTTTTCACTCAGCTCGCCATTTTCCAGGCTCTTATGGCGACACACGGCTTCTTCGTTCGTGGTGGTGTGGCCATCGGCGAGGTGACGATCGATGAGGATCTGGTCTTTGGTCCCGGCCTCGTGAAGGCTTACGAAGCCGAGTCGACCAGTGCGCGCGATCCCCGGATCGTTCTCTCCGATGAGGCAGCCGACGCCGTACGCGGCCACACTAGGTACTACGGCTCGGCCAGCGAGTCTCCGCAAGCGTCCGAGTATCTCATCGACGCTGATGGGCAGCTCTTCGTCAATTATCTACATGCTGCGCTGCTGGATGGCGCGTCGCGCTTCGACATCGTCGCGAAGCACAAAAACGCGGTCCAAGACCAGCTCAGACTCATGCGGAGCCGTCCGCCCCTCTGGTCGAAGTACGCTTGGGCGGCCACTTACCACAATTTCTTCTGCGCCCAACATCAGAACGAGCTACCCGAAGGACTGATGATAGACATGAACGAATTCACGTTAAGTCCGCAGCGCATCGGTTGACGAACCGACGACGGGTGGCTTGCCACCGATCGAGAGGCGAATGACTTGCGCAGCCTCAGTGGGCGAGTGCGGTGTCGGGTTCGTACGCGAACGACGGAGCCGATGGCGCCCACAAGGCCCACACCTTGGACGACTGGCCAGATTCACGGTTGCTGCTCTACCAAATGCTTGCTCCGACTCGCGCTCGGAGCCGCCGGCGAATTCGAAGCGGAACCGGATGTCGGGCGTATCGGTTGGTATAGAACTCGGCCAATAGACGTCGATCATCCTTCAAGTCGATGAAGAGCACGCCACTGAGGCATCGCTGCACGAAACACTTTGGACGCGTCGTCTTGCTCGATGCTTTTTCTCGTGAGCGAGAGCCGAATATCGGTCTGGGGCTACTGAGACCCTTCTTGCCAAGAAGCGCAGATCTAAAGACGTCACCGATCCCTCCTACCTCGATTCCCATGCCCATCGTCCTTACTGAGACGAGTAGAAATGGACGCGACATGCTCAGCTGGCGAAGCTGATTCCAAAGCAGGTCCTGGCGCCTCCCTACGACATCTGCTTCGGAGAAGAATGCTGATTGCATACACGTTTTTCGAAGTGTGGCCCTCAGTCGGAAATCGGGATGCTTCCAAATATCAACCGAGGCACCGCCGAGCATTTGGGGGATAGCCGCCACAGCCATCGCCTTTATGCGCTCAAGATTCTTGCCGACGTGCTCAACGTCCCCGGTGCCTGTTCTGTGAGCGGCGAACCGCAGATCTGAATGTCCGTTCGACGCGAGCTCCGCGTTAACGTGCACTGCGACATCGTCGACGTACCTCTGAATATGAGCAATCGTGCTTTTGATATCAAAGAGCACGGCGCCGCGACCTCGCCACGCAATGGCCCCCTCGACACAGGGTTGGCCCCTGCTGACTGCCTCGCCGACCTGTAAGTGAACGGAGACCTCATGCAGGAGTCCCCTTTCAAGGAGCCAGCGCAAGCCCACCGTCTCGGCGAAGCCAGCGAGAAATGCCTGTTCGTCCCCTCGCAAGAGGTCAACAGTGTTCGTGGCCTTCAAGTTGACATGGGCATTCCCAAGGATCCGCAGGTTGTCGTCCAATATGTCGAGCAGGGGAATGGCGCCCGAGGTCCCAGCAAACGAAAGCATGCCCTTGACGTGTGATAGGCCCGTGTGGCCTGAGATAAGGCGCGCGACGTTAGGGTACATTGGGCCTCCCGGGGGCGATTGGAGTCGATGTGACGGAGACGGAAGTTCAACTCTGTTCGGGCGGCGCTTCCAACCCACGCGGGCGATCCCTCCCTGCCAGTTCTGTCTCGACGCAACCTGAGTCGCTTCGCCTTGAAGGGAGATGTCGGACCGCGGCATGTTGCGGCACCGGCTACCGCTCGCGGGGCAGAAGGCCTGCGCTCATCAGCGCCCACACCAACGCGATGGCGTTGTTCATGGCCCACCTCCTGATGCCGCCGGATGCCACTCGATCGAGATCGCCTTTGCGCGCGTCGCCGAAGTCCGAAATGCCGCGCACGACGAGCGTGCGTGGTGCCTGCTCCTTGTGGTACGTGGCCATGAGGACGCCGCCTGATTCCATCTCGAGCGCCAGATAGCTCCTGTCCCGTCGCTTGAGCCAGTCGCCGAAGTTCGCCGAGGCGCTCACGATGGGTCCGGAGGCGAGATGTCCCTCGTGGATGGATGGCTGCGGCCGCAACGGCAGGCCGGAGGGTTGGTCGTCGAGTCGAAGCCCTTCTCGCTCCAATGTCGATGCGCACAGGGCGCGCCACTCCGCGAAAGCCGACTGATGGCCGAACTCGAGGTTCTCCACCCTGCCCAGGATGGCCCGATCAGCCCGATAGACCTCGCCGGAGGTACTGAGGACGAACTGCTCGGCATCATCGACTGCCTTTGCTCGTTCGAGATACGCGTCGATCTGGGTGGCGACGACAACGTCGCCAAGCCTTACGTCCCTATGCATTCCGGCGGCGATCCCGACCAAGGCTACCGTGGCAGGCTGCCACCGGTTCATCATTTTGGTAGACACGATCGCGGCTGCGGTTGACCCCATGTCGCCCATGAACAAGGCCACCCCCTGATACGGCCCGGCAGGACCGGCGGCGCAAAATAGGTAGTACGTCTGCCCGTCCTCCTCGACTGGCTGGACGTCGCTACCGAGCCAAGGATGCAACTGGCGGAACTCCTCCTTGAGGGCGACTAAGACGGCGATGTCCACCTGACGGACGCCGGCGGCCAGGTTACCTGCCCCTTCGCGTTCCGCACTCGCTTCGTCCGCGACGGCGATCTCAAGCGCCGCTAATAGCATCATCGCGTCGAGGTCGTCGCCCCCATCCAGTGGCTCCGAGCATGCAGCCCGAATCAGTCGACCCTCTGCGTCTGTGTGGGGCAGCTGGGGGAACATCTGCGCCGCTAGGCTCGGCGATGCAGCGTGGGCCAGAACCGCTAGCGCGAGCTCGCCCGGCGCCGCAGCCGAGAACGGCCGAATGGGGCCAATGGCGGAAGGATCGGCTAGGCCGAGCAAGAAGGTGGTCGAAGCGGACTGGTCGTGTTCCGCCGCGACTTCGTGGATTAGCGACTGTAGCGACGACCAGCCGGGATGCTGCAGCGAGTGCGTTAGTAGAAACAGCCCCGTCAAACAGATGGGATCGTCGGCGTAGCCGCTCCGCTCGGGTGTCCGCGGAACTCGACGCAGCACCCGGGCGAGGCCGGCTTCTATACCTGGTCGAAACGGCGCCAGCCGGGATGGGGCAATCGCGCCGAGGAATCCGATCGCCGCGAGGTACGGCGCCTCGTGGAACTTCCCCGAGTCAAAGCGTGGGTCTGGTAGTGCAAGGGCGCCGCCTGAGCTGCCCCCAGCCCGGCTCGCCACCCACAAGGCGGCGTTCGCCCGGAGGTCCCCGGCGGTGCGGGTGGCGGGCACCCCGCGCTGCCTAAGGATGGCGACGGCCTCCGCGAGCGATCGCGCAGCCATGCGTCGCTCGTCCGTCATAGGAACCACCGACTTCGACGTAGCTTGGTATCCAAGAGCGCGTCCGACCAATGAGTGACGCCATCCAGCCGCGCGAGCAGGTCAGCTACCAGGTGTGAATAGAAGATCGTCACGGGATCGCTCACCGGAAGCATGGACCGCCAGGAGAGTCCGGTGAAGTGGAAAACCTGCCGCGTGAGCGCGTCAAGATCACGATAACTCGACGTTGGGTGCAATTCGATCAGCAGCGGCTGCGGGATCGGTTCCCCCTCGCGCTTGACGAGCACAGGGCCGCTGACGGACAGCAGCCTTCGCGTCTCGCCCAGGTGGACCATGGTTCCGCGTGCCGGCACACGGACGCCTACAAGCCTGTGCCCGAACCCGCCCCGCGCGAGCTCGACAGCCCTCTCTTGTCCGGGCTCGCGCGGGTCGATGACCTTGAAGGGATGGTCTCGGTGGATCGTGAGGAACGCCGTCTCGAACTGGACGCCGGATCCCAGCTGCGAGACCGCGCGAGCCACGAGCTCACCGATGTCCGCCTTCCTCAAGGGACGATGGGCGTGAAAAACAAGCCGCACCAGGTCGCCTTCCTGCCATCCTCGAATCGTTGCGAGCCGCCGCAGCGTCTGCACCACAAAGTCCGTCAGCACGGCCTGGAACTCTTCGTACCGGCAACGTGGCGAAGCCGCAGCTAGCACATACGTGCCGTCGCTGCGAAAGACCGTCGTGATTCCGGTGTAACGGCGACGCGTCTCGAAGCGAGAGCCATCCTCGGCGACGCCCATGCCGATGACGAGCTCTTCTGCGACAGGCATGGTTGGCTGCACCGTCCAGGGTGATCCACCGAGCTTCGCGTACATCGCGACCGCGATATTCTCGAGCACGTACGGGAGCCCGGTCTTGCGCCCGAGGATCGTGCTCACCCGGACCTCTTGCGTAGGCACGCCTTGGCTTAAGAGGTAGGCCTTCGCCGCCAGATATGCGTTGTCGGTGTCCGCAAACGCGTCTCCGTCTCGGACGACGATGAGTCCCAGATCCGGTGGCCGTGACGGATCCAGGGCCTCGGTGATGGCTGTGACGTACCGCTGACCAACCCCGGGCGCTCCCTCGGCAGGAACGGCGACGGCGACGCGCTGGGGGATCACATTCGAGAGGCCGTAGGTGCCGACCAAACCCCGCGCGAAGCGCTGCTCGCCCTCCTTGGCCATACCCTCCAGAAGACGCCGCTCGAACGTCTCCACCGCCGCGCGGCAGTCGTGCGGCATGACTATCAGTAGCCGAGGTGTCTTCTTGTCGAACGTACGGCCATCAAACGGCCCGAACCGCGCCAGCCCGCGGAACGGGTACTCATCTAACGCGCTCCCGTCTGACGCGAAGCAATACTGGACGGGCGGGAGCTGGTGGGCGGGTGCGCCAGGCGGACCGAGTTCGGCTCTCACGATGCCGCCGAACCTGCATGAAAGCTCCGGCGTGACCGCGAGGAGATTCTGCCGTCCGAACCAGCCGGCCAGGTCCATCATCTGCTTCTCGTAACCCTCGCCCGAGTTCGTGCGGGCTTGGACGCTCCATTCGGCGGCCTGGTACGCCTCGTAGAGCGTGCCGGGGAGCGCCCGAGAAAAGACGGTCGCGAAGGTGCTCAGGGACGCCTCAGGCACGCAGCGCTCGAACGAATGGCGCCGTGGGCCCTCCGAGCCCATCACCACCATCCCGACGTCGTCTAGCTCCGCGATCGAGCCAAGCAGGCGCTGCCCGGGCGGGCGGTCTGGATCTCTAACCCAGACACCCCTGAGGTCGAGCCCCCGGGCGCGTAGCTCGCGGAGCTCGCCGTCGATCTCGAAGTGGCGCCGGAACTCAAACGCCAGGACGAGCTGCGGGCCTCGGTTCGGCAGGCTCACGACCCTCACCTGGAACTCGGTTTTCCGGTACTTGTGAAACCCGTGCAGCGTCGCCGGCACCGGCCTGCGTATGGACGCGAACGTCTGGGCCACCAAGTCGTCGCCGCGGTTGATCCGGCGGAGGCCGCGATGCCTGCGACGCCTAAGATCCAGTTGCTTCAATACCTCCAGCAGTCGCGACTGCAACAACGCCGCGGTGAAGCCCAGATGCTCCTTCAACTCCGCATCTACGGGTGTTCCGAATTCGGTAAGGATACCGGGGCGCAGCCCCGCAATCAGTACGCGCTGGTCGTCGGGCAATCCAGCTCGCGCGTCACGATACACAAAGATGTCACCGCGGCCCTGGAGCTGCGCGAACGGTTCGTCGCCCGGATAAGGGACACGCACCACCTGAAGACGCGGTTCGATGACCTCGATCTCGATGGCGGACAGCACCAATCCTTTCGCCACCGGCTTCTTTGACGCTGCTCGATCCATGTCGCCTCTCTCGCGCTGTGACTAGAGGGCACTCGAAATCGGCTTACCCCTCATCTTGAGACATGGCCTCCGACCAAAATGGGAGCGTTGACTGCCGCCCGGACTGCAAGTCGTCGATTTGGCGATGGCCTGCCAGCCAGTCACGATACGCCGCAAAATTGTACTTAAGCCGATCGTCCAACGGCTCCTTGGGTAGGGTGCGCTCGAGTCGCCACTCTAGGCTTCTGTCAGGGCGAATAATGGCGCGGCAGCGGCCCATCACAGTGTGCGAGAATGGGACCGAGTCGGCGATAGTAAACGCCTTGAAATGGCGCGCGAGTTCTCGGCTGAAACGGGCGCCGGCGATGACGATGGGATGAAGGTCCCGCGCGACTCGTTTCTGGAGAGCGATCAGCTCTTGGACCGCTTGAAGCCCCCGGTCCCAAGGTGCCAAGCCCGTGTGGAACTCTTTTGCTACAAAGCGGATGGAAGGCTGAGAGCGCAGTAGTTCAGCCCAGAACAACCAGTCGTTTTCAGTGACCGCATTGAGATGCGGAATGATGGGCACGCCAGAGTCTGAAAGCGCCTCGGCGGAGCGCATCATCCGATATCGATTCAGCAGAGTCTGGGTTCGTGGCGCGTCGTCGTAGGACGAGAAGTTGGGAACGGTCATGCCGAGAACATCGAGACGCAGGATGTCTTCCCCGATTCGGGCCTCGCGTGCGTAGCGCCAGTATTGTTCGATTTTCGGGTCCTCCGCGACGGAGATGACCATGACCTTCGCGCTTGAAGCGATGCCAAACCGGCGACGCAGTTCCTCGGGAGAGTTCACCAGAGTTCCGTAGACCTTCCCCTTCCGCCCCAGGATCTTATGCATCGGGACGGCAACAACTGGTGCTGAGAATCCACCCAGGCGAGAGCTGCCGTGCTGGACGATCGGTATGTACTCGGGCAAAGGCACATCTTTCGAGAGCGGCTTCAGGGGCCCGGGCGGCCCCTGGTGGAGTCCTCCCACCTCGCTCCAGCGGCGGTGGAAGCGCGGCAGGCTGCTATTCGGACAGGTCCAGTCGCACTGCTCCGGGTCGCAGTTTACGCACGTCGTGAAACAGCCATAGAGCTCCTGTTGTTGGTCCAGGCCGCCGCACTGCCGTTGGTAGACGCACTCTCTGCAACCGACGATCGAGAGGTTACGGCCCCGTCGTCGGTCCGAGGCGCTACTTGCGTCCACGGCCATCGCTATCGCCCACTGTTACCTTCACGGTAAAGAACTCCGTCACCGATGGGGGGCGGGAGATCCTACAGGGGAGCATTCCCCCGGCCTTTGAGATTACCTCCCGCACGCGTTGCGCCGACGTCTCGTCCAATTCACCGATTGGTCGGTTGCCGTGCACGACCGTTACTCCTCCCCCCGTCCCGCTTCTGTGAAGCATCAGGGCGGCCTCCGGTTCCAGTCGCGCGACGGGAGTGCCGAGCCGGCAATCGAGTTCTTCGAACAGCAACTCGGGCCGGGACGAACGGATCAGGTCCGGGATCGAGAATGCGTCGTAGGCCGCGTCCTGAGCGTGCTTGAACTTCTTCGCTTGCTTCGCCTTCAAACGATCACCCATCCAAGACCTCCTCCACGAAGGGCCGGAATACGAACTGCCGCACTCTCTTGTCTCGCCAAACCAGTCGACGAGCGTACAGCTCGTTCAGTCTGTTGTTCCAAGCGGTGACGCCGATCTGTTCATCAGGGAAGCGTTCGTGAAACATCGGCGCGGAGGCTTCTTTTGCGCTCAGGACTCGGAGCAGGGTCTCGGTGAGATTCTTGTCGATCTTGCCGACGAGTCGTGCGCGCCGAATCGCAGTTCCATCAAACTCGAGGGCCTCGAAGCACGTCCGGTTTGAATGCTCGAGAACAATCGAGACCTCTTCACGAACGTCCGGCGCCGCGTTGATGATCACCGGATACACATTCATCGCCGGCGGCCCCTCCGCCACACCCTTTGGTCCGACAGCGGACCGCTCCCCGGCGATTAGCAGCCACACGAGGATCCTCTTGACGTACGAAGCAGACATCGACTCGAAGCCATCCAGGTCGACAACGGCGGCCACCCCATTTGGTGACTGCAGGCTCGGTGCTAGCAACGCCTCAAGGCCTGCAGCGTGTTTCTCCGCCAGCGCCCAACCGTGCGCGTGGCGTACGTCCTCTCCGGCGACCTTCGCAAGAGGAAGCAGCACCGCTCGAGGCCCCATGGCGAAGATCATTTTATAAAATGAAGTTCATGTCAAGAACTGAGTATTGTGGCTCTCTAGCCCTCGCTGAGTAAGTAATGTTAATAATTACCAGATGTTGAGCATGATATCGCGACCTGGAAGCCCGGCATCTGAGGCGAATGGCTCCGACGAATTTCACGGGCTTGGCCGGGCCCCTCGAGGGTGAGTGCGGCGTCTCCACTTCGAAAGCGTAGCGAACCATTCAGGTCCACCAGGGTCTGTTGCACTGAACGCAGTCCGAGTCCGCCAAGACCGGTCAAAGTGCGTCTGCTCGCATGCTCGAGTACCGCCGCCTCGATGGCCGCGCGGGCGTTGGGCAGTCGCTCGCGCCACTCCGGATTCTCACGTAGGCTCTCAAGGACCCCGCGGCCTACATCCCCTATCGCTAAATTCATCCGACCTGATTCGATCGCGTAGCCTACGACAGCGCGGGATGGAGTCGTCCCAGCAACGCCGCTGTGCTCGATGACGTTGTCCACGAGCTCTGACATGACTTTCGAAAGAGCCATTGCCTTTCGAGGCTCGAACCCCCCATTCGCTTCGAGAGACCGCCGAAGCCTTTGTGAGAAGAGAAGCCATTCGACCGCGTCGAGGGAGGGCGCGACTGGCTGTATGTCCAGCAAAGGCGCATCGTAGTCGCCAGGGACGACCGAAGAGATCCCATCGAGTGCATCGATCGTCCGATCGAAGGTTCGACTCCTCTTAGAGAGGGTGGACACCAGCCTCATGGCTGCTTGGGTTCCAGCCTCTCGCCAGCCAACGAATGCAACCGCGAGCTCGGTCGCTGCACCGAGGGACAGGTCCTCTATCTCCGACAACCGGATAGGCAAGTTTTCGCTAACGGCCCGCCTCAGATCGTCGACATCGCCGGAGTCGAGGATCATTCGCGCCTCATAGCGTGGACCGCAGATGCCACGAACGGATTCTACAAACGTCTTCAAGTTCTGGTAAGCGGTGGTCCAATAACGAGCGCGGCCTCGCGCCGTGAACGGCTTCGAGGAGCTGGTGGCCCTCCGAAAGGTTCTCGGCGACCTCGACGCCGAGAAAAACACCCCCAAACACGAGGCTTTGCTCGACGTGATCGGCGCCAGGCACCGACATCGCATCCGGCTTATCGAGCGAGCTGACCCGAGTCGACGGTTCACCTGCGTGATGTACGCCCCCCAAGCTCCGCCGACCGCCCGCACCCGTCGTTGCGATCGCAGGGTACGCGCTTGGGAGGGTGTACCTTTTGCCGGATTTCCTCACCTTTGTCGTCGCGAAGAAGGTCCTCGAAGAGATCGACGTGGCCGCGGCGGCGACCTTAGCTACTTTCGCTGGAACCACATATCAAGAGCGCGTTGTCGCGTACCTCGCTGTCCATCGGGATGGGGCGGCCACGGCTCTACCCCGTCCATCCAGCGAATCACACTCGCAGACCCGCCAAGGGCTAGCGGCGTCCGGGCTGACAGCCGTAAACTCCGTCCATGGCGATCTTGATTCATGCTCGCATTAGGTGCGACAAGGGATGCACTAGGGTCTACAGAACGGTCGACCTCACGTTGAAGCCGAGCGGAGCGTTGGGGGGTCTCCCTGATGGCTGGAGATGGGAGGATGAGGAGATCCTCTGCGATCGGCACAGGGAACCTACCAGTCTCGCGGAAAGGGTAAGCCGTCGACTGGGTCGCAGACAGCGATGAGCGTGTCCTCGCCCTCTGCGTCTTGCTCGCCCCGGCCCGAGGTACACTGTCGACGGCCTAGGGGAGAAGGGTTAGTCGCGGATGTTCATGTATACAGTGCGCGTCGAGCTACATGGAGACGGTCATGCAGCTAACTACAAGGATCTTCACCAGTTGATGGAAGCCGCTGGATTCAAGCGCTCTTATGAAGGGGCCGACCTCCCGCCAGCGGAATACATCGGAGGGCCGCCCCAGACCGACCACGGCGAACAGCACGTCGCCAACGTTGTCAAAGAGCACGCTGCCCGCGTCCAGCCTCCCGTTGGCACGTCAGTCATCGTCACGAAGTGGGGGAACTTCGCCCTCGATGGCGACGGCAAGTACGAGGACCGAAACAAGCGGTGCAACGTGTTCACGGTCAGGATCGAGTTGCACGGAGTGAAGGACAACGAGGGTAAATACTTCACCCTTCACAAGTTCATGCGTGACGCCGGTTTTTCGCACACGATCGACGGCGACAACGGTCTCCCGCTGTTTCTGCCATCTGCGGAGTACCGCGGAAGCCCCAAGAGCGACTACGAGATCAGGAATCTCGCCAACGCTCTTCGCGCCAAGATTATCGAAGAGGTGCATCCCCCCGGTGGCGTCACTGTCATGCTCACGGAATCTCTGCACCTCTCCGCTCAAGGTCTGGAGACGGCCGTGTTTCATCTGTCGGGGATGAGCGCCGCCCTGCTCGACGATGCCGCGGTTGTTAGCCCATCTAGGTGGGATCCGCTGGTGGCCCAGTGTGGTGCGATGGTTCCTCGACACGTCGTCACTAGAAACGACTCGACGGCCAACGAGCAAATCGCACACCGCGGTGGGATCAAGTGCTCGAAATGCCGTTGGTAGGGTCTGACAGCCCCGCTTAGGGCTTCCCCGGGAATTGCGCGTGCTTCTCTGTGCAGCAGGAGGCACCCAATGTCCGAGAACAGACCTCTTTCCACTTGCGTCCGCGAATTGGGGGGCGTGGCGGCAAGCGTATGGGGTCAGCGGCGAAGATCCGAGAGGCGGGGCGGCTCGGGTTGTGGGCCAGCGGAGATGCGACTACTGGCGCTTCGTGCTATCGCGTCTGTCCTTCGCAGGGGCCATCCTAAGTGGAACGAAAGGACTTGGCCAAACCGAGGGACAGGGCGCCCGCCGAGCCTACCGGGCGCTAGATCGGCCATCGGTCTACGAAGCCGGAGGTGCGGAGCCCGCGCGCGCGTAGATCGAGGTGGGTCGACGCAAATCGGTCGGCGGCGTCGAGCCGGCGGCGTCAGTGTGGCAAGAAAGGACTGAAGAATTACTAAGGGTTCCGAGGGACTCGAACCATCGGCTTACCTGAGTGTCCGATAATCCCGAGTTCCGTATCCCCCTGCCTGCAGGGGCAACCGGCCGGTCTCCGGGTCGTGCGGCCAAGCGGTCGCGTCGTCGACCTGTTGGCGACGGGATTCGTCTTCGCCAGCCCCCCAAGGGCACGGGAGCGGGTACGGACCATTTTAGAGTCAGACAGGCCCACTCCCGGGACGGGACTGCCCTTGCTGCCAAACAGAGTGATGCACGAGATCTCAACGGCGAGTGAGATTCCCGGGCGGAAGGAGGTCGGCGCCCGGCGGGCTGGCCTCGGGTTGGACCGTCACGTGACTTCCGGGGACGTCGTGCTCAAGTCGTCGGCCCACGTCGCGGGCGACCTCGACGCCGTGGGCGCCGGGAAGCAGGACGACGTGCGCCGTTATCACCGGAGCATCACCCACGATGGACCAGACGTGGAGATCGTGGACCTCGCGCACGCCGGGAGTCTCACCGGCAACCCGTTCTAGCGCGGCCAGATCGACCCCGGGGGGCACTCCCTCCATGAGCACATTCGTCGCTTCGCGAAGCAGGCGCCAGGCGCCGAAGAGGATCAGCAGCGAGATCAAGATGGACGCGACCGGATCCGATGCTGTCCATCCGAGCGTCAGGATCAGGACGGCAGCCACCATCGCGGCTACCGACCCGGCGGCGTCGGCCGCGACGTGCGCGGCAGCTGCTCGGAGATTCAGATCGCTCCCCGCGCCTCCCGAGAGTATCCAGGCTGAAAGGAGGTTGATGCCCAGACCTGCCCCAGCAACGATGAGCATCGGTCCCGCCTGGATCGGGTGCGGCTCCGCGAACCTACGGATCGCTTCGACGATCACGGCCACCGAGGCGACGCCCAGGACGACGTTGTTCGCGGCCGCCGCCAGGATCTCGGCGCGCCGGTAACCGAACGTCTTTCGATCTGACCGAGGCCGCTCGCCCAGTTTTTGGGCCCAGATGGCTAGCCCGAGGGCTCCCACGTCGGTGAGCATGTGCCCGGCATCGGACAGCAGGGCGAGACTGCCGGACCAGAGTCCGGCCAACACCTCCACGACCATGAACGCCGCCGTCAGGGCGAGCGCGATGATCAAGCGTCGGCGTGGATTGGCATGTCCGGGCCCAGAGGTGGCTGACGGCTCATGATGGTGATGGTGGTGATGTTCGGACATTCGGGCTGCCTCCTCGGTTGAACGTCGTCGGCGTCAATGGGCCTTGGAGGGGCTCGGCGAGCCCATGAGGGTCTCCAGGGTCAGGTGGCGCGCCTCGAGCTCCTGCGTGACGTGTTCCTGGAGCAGGCGCGCCAGGTTGCGCTGATCGGCCGCTCTCATCCGGTGTTCGGTGTGCTTCGGCGTTGGCTGGTACGAGGCTCGCGCAGGCGGTGGAGAGTCGTCGTCCGTCGGCTTCAGTGGCCGTCTGTCGTGTGCCGCAGCACCTCCAGCCGAGTCGCCTCGGTAGCCGCACTTGTTTGGTGCCCCGACGGGCTGATCGGCGTGTGCAGCGTGAACGCCGATGAAGGTCGCCGCCGCGGCGGTGAAAGCGGTCCAAAGCACCACTGATCTCCACAGTCGAACATCCCTCATCCTCATGGTCATCCCTCCTCGTTCGTGTGTGGGGTGGCAGGCTTTCCTTTGCGCGTTCGGTGAGCCAAGGCATAGACGGCTGGAAACAGGAGCAGCGTGAGAGCCGTCGCCGTGACGAGGCCGCCGATGACCACGGTCGCCAGTGGTCGCTGCACCTCGCTGCCGGGAGCTCGAGAGATGGCCATCGGGACGAAGCCAAGCGCCGCGACCAGCGCAGTCATCAGTACCGGTCGGAGGCGCAGCTCCGCGGCCTGCGCGATCGCTTCTCGAGGCGGCGTTCCCTGCTGCTCAAGGTGGAGACAGAACGAGACCAGCACCAGCCCGTTTAGGACGGCAACGCCGAAGAGGGCGATGAAACCGACGCCGGCGGAGATGCTGAATGGGATGTCGCGTGCCCAGAGGGCCACGATGCCGCCGACAGCGGCGAACGGGACGTTCGCGAACACGAGGAGGGCGGGCTTCACCTGGCCGAGCGCCAACCAGAGCAGAAACAGGATCAGGCCGAGGGAAAGGGGTACGACCACCGCGAGACGAGCCCGCGCCGAGGCATAGTTCCGGAACTGGCCACCCCACTCGATCCGATACCCTTGTGGAGACGTCACCCGGCTAGCCACGGCGGCGCGCGCCTCCTGTACCGCGGAGACCACGTCGCGTCCCCGCACGTTGAACTCGACGACGAGCCGCCGCGACTGCTTGTCGCGGTTGATGAGGGAGGGCCCCTTCTCGAGCGCCACCTCGGCCACGTCACCGAGCGGCACGATTTGACCCGACGTCGATTTGAGCGGCAGTGCCCGGAAGGTGTCGAGCTCGCCGGCGAACTGCACCGCCGTCTTCAGGACCATGCCGAAGCGCCTGTCCTTCTCGAAGACAGTTCCAACTTGCTGTCCGACCGCGGTTGTTTCGACGACCAGGTTGACGTCATCGACGGTCAGACCGTAGCGGGCGAGGCGCGCACGGTCGGGACGGACGCGCAGGTACGTGAGCCCCGCGGTTTGTTCGGGCCGGATGTCGACCACGCCGGGGATCCCTTTGAGGGAACCAACGATCTGCTCGGCGGTCGACCGGAGGACGTCGAGGTCTGGGCCATAGACGATCGCCGCGGCGTCGGACCGGATGCCGGCGATGAGCTCGTTCTCGCGCATCTGGATCGGCTGGGAGACGGCGAACGCCACCTCCGGCACCGCGCGCTCGACCGCCTCGGCGACCTCTTGCCCCAGCTTGTTCTTGGTCAGTCCCGACCGCCATTCATCACGAGGCTTCAGGGTGACGTAGACGTCGCTCTGCTCGACGCCCATGGGATCGGTGGCCACTTCCGGCGCGCCGGCGCGCGGGACGACGTGCTCCACCTCCGGAATGGTGAGAAGTGCCCGTGAGATGCGAAGGTCGGTGGCGATCGTTTCAGTCAGGGCGATGCCCGGCAGGCGGCGGACCTCCAGGAGCAGGTCTCCTTCGTCGAGCTGGGGTGCGAACTCGGCGCCGAGGCGAAAGAGCAGACCGCCGCCTAGGGCCAGAACGGCGAAGCCGATGCCGGCCGTGACGGCTGGCCGGGAGAGCGCGCGCCGGACGAAGGGCACGTATCCGCGGTGGACCTGGCGCATGATCCAGGTCTCGTGCCCGGCAGGACGGGGTCGCAGGAACCTCGCGGCAAGGACCGGGACGAGCGTTACCGTGAGGACGAACGCGCCCAGCAGCGCAAACAGCACGGTGGTGGCCATCGGCCGGAACAGCTTCCCTTCGATTCCGCGCAGGCTGAGGATCGGAAGGTAGACGATGGCGATGATCATCGAGCCAAAGACGCTCGCCGAGAGGACCTCCACGGCTCCGGCTTTGACGACTTCGGCCCGTTCGTCAGCCGAGAGTTCCCGGCCGTCGGCCGGGCGCGCCTCGCCCAGTCGGCGGACGGCGTTCTCGACGATGATGACCGCGCCGTCGACTATCAGACCGAAGTCGATCGCGCCCAGGCTCATTAGGTTCCCCGACTGCCCGAACAGCGACATCAGCGACACCGCCACCAACATCGCCAGCGGGATCGTCGACGCGACGATCAGGCCGGCGCGGACGTCGCCCAGGAGAACGAGTAAGACGACGATGACTAGGGCGGCCCCCTCGGCCAGGTTCTTGGCGACCGTCTTGATGGTCCGGTCGACGAGAGCGGAGCGATCGTAAAAGGGCTCGACGCGGATCCCGGCGGGCAGAGTCGGGGAGAGCGCAGCGATTCGCTGCTTGATCCGCTCGGTGACGACCCGCGAGTTCTCGCCCATCAGCATCAGCGCCACCCCGACGACGACCTCGCCCTTTCCGTCCATCGTGGCGGCGCCGCGGCGCAGGCGAGGGCCGAAGCGCACGTCGCCGACGGTGCCCACTGTGATGGGCACGCCCTGCGGTGTTGCACCGATGACCACGGACTTCAGGTCATCGAGGCTCGTCACGAGGCCGGCCGTGCCGATCACGACCTGTTCGCGGTCGTGCTCGATGTAACCGCCGCCCGCGTTCGCGTTCGTTCGTTCGAGCGCGGTCGCCACCTCGCCGACCGACAGACCAGCCGCTTGCAAGCGCTTAGGGTCGATGACGACCTGGTACTGTCGATCCTCGCCGCCGAAGCTGTTCACCTCGACGACGCCCGGGACCGACCGGAGCTGCGGCCCGATGTACCAATCCAGAGTCTCCTCGAGATCCATGAGGGAATGTCCTTCGCCGCGCACGACGAACTGGTACACCTCGCCCAGCCCGGTCGCGATCGGACCCATCTCTGGCCGGCCGTACGCCGCCGGGACCGCCTCTTCCGCTTCGCGCATCCGCTCGAGCACCATCTGTCGGGCGAAGTAGATGTCGGTGCCGTCGTTGAAGACGACGGTCACGACAGAGAGGCCGTACTTGGAGATCGACCGGACCTCTTCGACCTTCGGGATACCGGACATGGCTCGTTCAACCGGGACGCTCACGTACTGCTCGACCTCGGTCGGGGCGAGCGCTGGCGCGGCGGTGATGATCTGAACCTGGATGTTCGTGATGTCCGGGACCGCGTCGATGGGAAGCCGGACCCCCGAGATCACGCCGACGATGACGAGCAGGATCGCTGCGAGGGCGACGATCGCTCGGTGTCGGAGCGACCAGGCTACGATGCTGCCGAGGAACGCCACTTCACTCCCCCTCGCCGAACGTCCCTTTGAGGATCGTGCTCTTGAGGGTGAAGGCGCCATCCACCACCACCGCCTCGCCCTCACGCAGGCCGCTCAGGATCTCCGCACGGCCGCCTGCGGTGCGGCCTAGGGTCACCGGGTGCAGCTCGAAGTCCCCATCGGGTTGACGGACGAACACCACGTCGCGGTTGGTCACGCGCGTGACCGCGGACAGCGGGACCACCACACGCTTCGCCATCGCCACGCTCGCTGCGACAACGACGCGAGCAGTGCCGAACAGGCCGACCTTCACGAGGTCACCGTGGTTCCGCACGACGATCCGCGCGGTTACGGTGCGGGCGGCCGGGTCGATCTGCCGTCCGATCGTTTCGATCGTGGCTTCGAAGACCTCGCCCGGATACGCGTTCAGGCGAATCTCGGCCTTTGCGCCTACCTTGACGCGGGCGAGATCCTTTTCGAACAGGCGCCCAAGGAAGTAAGCGCGCTCGAGGTCTCCGACGACGGCGATCACGTGCTCGGCGTCGACGGACTGTCCTTGGACCGCGTCGCGGCTCAAAACGAAGCCGGCCAGCGGCGTTCGGATCGTGACACGCGCGGTACCTCCCTGCGCCTGCTCAGCTGTCTGCCCGAATGCGGCCAACGTCTGCCGGGCTGCCGCGGCTTCAGCATCGAGCGCGGAGGCTTCCGCAACAGCGACGGCCACCTCCTGACCGGCCGCGAGCGACTTGGCCTCGAGGTTGCGTAGCCGATTCGCGTTCAAGCGCGCCGCGGCGGCCCGCGCCTCCGCTGACGCGAGAGTCGCCCGGGCGCGCGCAAGCTCGGGGGATTCCAGCACCGCCAACACCTGGCCGGCCTTCACGCGGTCCCCTTCTTTCGCGCGTACCTCGACGATCCGACCGGGGACGCGTGCTGCGAGGCGCGCTGAGCGGTCGGGATCCGCGGCGATCTCGCCTGTCAGATCGACAGTCGCCGGGAGGCTCTCCATCTCGGCGGCCGAGGTCTTGATTCCAGCCGCGCGCACGACGTCCGGCGGCAACCGGACCTTGGTCGACAGCTCCGCGTGTTGCTCGGGTTCGTCTTGATGCGGTGGCGGTGTGCCAGGCGCGCCGGCTGCAGGCGCCGCGGTCGGCGGCGCGGCGCTGGACGAGGCATCCTGACCGCGGCTGCGGCCGCAGCCCAGCGTTGCGACGAGAGCGACGACAAGAAGCAAGTAGGCCGGGGGCCTCATCATTCGCCTCCGGTCGGGCCGAGCCGCAAGCCCACCACGCGCCGGAGCTCGACCCACGCCAGGGCCTGCGCCAGCCGAGCGTCGATGTCGGCCTGAAGGAGATCGATCAAGCTGCGCTGCCACAAGAGCCCCTCGCGCAGCGGCAGCTGTCGCGCCTTCACGGCCTCCCGGAGGGACGACAGGTCCGCGTGCGCCCGGGTAATGAGATCAGGCGCGATCAGGTCCGCTGCGCTCTGTCGCGCCGTGAATGCCGCGACCGCACGGGAGACTTCGAGCCGAACGCGCCGCCGGACGAGGTTGACGGATACCTCGGCCGCCCGAAGCTGTCCGATCGCCTCGGCGATCTCGCCGGAGCGGGTCCGGCCCAGCGGTTCCGGCAGCGGAATCGGGATCGACAGGCCGAGGCCGACGACGCGGTCGTTGATTTCCTCGCGGGCGACGAAGGCAGAAACCGTGGGATTGGGGATTCGGCCACGCCGAACGAGGGCGAGTCTTCGCTCCAGAACCTGGCGTTCCATCTCGGCCGCGGCTACCTCCCCGCGGAGCCGTAGGGCCTCTTCCTCGAGCTGCGGAGCGTTGTCCGACGCCGCAAGCCTGCGGCCCATCGCTTCCGGGATAGCCGTCGGCGGAAGGGCGCCCGGCAGGCGGAGCGTCGGGGGCTCGATGTCGAGCAGGACGGCCAGCGCCGCGCGCGCCTGCGTCAGCTTCCGCTCTGCGTCGACCCGCACCAGACCGATACGCACAGCCTCGGCGCGCGCCACGTCGGCCTCGACGCCGGCGATCAGCTCCTCCTTGGCTCGGGCCTCGGCGTACGTGACGAGCGTCTTGGCTCCGTCCGCCAGCTCCGCCGCGAATCGGACCGACTCCTGAGCCGCCAGTGCCTCGTAGAAGGCGGCGAGCGCGCCCGCCATGACCTCTTGCTCGGCGACGGCCACTGCGCGCGTCCGCGCCGATACCTCGGCGTCGGCGGCGTCGACCCGCGCGCCACGCTGGCCCGCGATTTCCAACTCCTGCGAAAGGGTCACGCTCCAGTTCGGAACCGAAACGCTGTCGGGAGCCGGCGTTGTCCGGCGGGCCAGCGTCCCGCCTAGCGTGGGGTTGCTAGGCAGGACGATCCCCGCGGTCGCCCGTCTGCCGTTGGCGGCGTCAAGCTCCGCGCGTGCCGAACGCACCTCTGGGCTCGCGGCGAGCGCGCAGCGCACGACGACCGCCTCGTCCAACGGTCCTATACAGCGCCCATCTTCGGTCCGATCGGGCCCGGCGACGGCAGTGCGCGCCCAGGCCCCGACGGCGACGATCGCCGCCACAGTTAATCTGCGGTCCATGGATCTCCTCGCGTGGTCGAAGCAGAGCCCCGCGGGGGCTTTGCCCGGGCGCACGAGAAGACGGCGGGCGTCGCCCGCTCGACCTCCTCGCGCCCCATGCCCTGACGGACGCCCGGCGCGCTTACGCCGGCCCTATCCGTCGATGTGCTTGAGTGCTACGCGAGAAGAGGCTTCGGGACGTGCAGGATGCCTTGCGGGTCGGGCAGCGCGACGCGCCCGTCCGCGTGGGTCCAGGACGCGTCCTTGCTGTCGGGTACCCCGAGGTCCGGGCTTGTCGTCCCCGCGACCACGGTCGGAAGAGAGCAGCAGCTACAGGAATGACAGTTCGGCGCGCACTGCCCGCCGGAGACGTCTCCGAGGCAGCTGCCGTCATCGTTGCACTGGCCGTCGCCAAGGCCTGCCGCGATGCCGCTCACCTGGTAGGTGAGCAGCGTCAGCAGGACAAGCATGGCGGCGCGAAGCACGGAGATCAGTATCGCATGGAGTTAGCATCTTGGCACCCACGCCGGACGCGAACCTTCGCCGACGGGCCCCTGCATCTCGCGGGAGCAACATGCTCGCACCGACGAAGGCCGATGACCAGCTAGGCGATTCTGGAGCGGCGTCGGCGTCGAAGCTGAGAATCGAACCAGCGCCTAGGGAAGCTCCTGATCGGCGCCGTGGTCGGCGCGGCGATCACCTGGTACGTCAAGCGGTAGCGGCCCCCGTCCGCGGTCTCGTCAAGTCGTCGCCCGCGCTACGTCCATCGCCTTGACCTCGTGGGAGCCCTCCAAGTGCTGGCCCTCGATCCACTCGGCGCCGTCGTCGCGACGATCCAAACGAAGATACCTGTCGCCGTCTTGGACATGCAGCGATTCGGCGTCCTCGTGGATCACGACCGCGTTGATCAACGTACCGTTCGGCCAGCGAGCCGTCACCTGTCGCCGCTTCCGACCGTCTGCGAGCGCGCTCTCTTTCATGCAGCCGACGATACCGCCCCTGCCGCTCTTTGCCTCGCGGCCGATCTGGCCGCTGACGTACCAGGTGTCGGATCTGCTGCTGGCGGGCCGCGATAGACTGCGAGAGACGGCCGACGGGGCCTGGGACCCTTTGCGCGATCGCGCGGGCCTTCGCCGTATCTCTGAGATCGTCGGAGAGACGGAGCGAACCATTACGACGCAGCCTCGCCCCGTCGGGGAAGACCCGCCAGACCAGCATGGCGATCGCGAGCGTTGTCGGCTCTGCAAGAAGGCCACGATGGCCCGCGACGATTTCATGAAGCGCTGGTACAAGTCTCGCGCCGCCGGATCGGGTCCGGTGCGGTGCTCACGTCGCGCCTTCGCATTTGCCGGCCGATTGGGAATAGATTCATCACCCCATCCGTTGTGCCTGTCCGGAATAGCAGGAGGGGGCAGACGATGACTCGAGGATATCGTCGGTTCGAGGGGAAGGAGATTCGGCACGGGATGAGGCCGTCGACCAAGCGGCTGATCGGGGTTAGCATCATCGCGGCGACGGGCCTCTACGCAGCGTATCTGAAGTCGTTTGCGGAGAGCCGGCGGCAGGAGCCTCCGTCGACGGTGATCATCAACTCAACTGGCACTAACCCAGCCGGCCGCCCCGGCAATACAGAGGGGCAACCTGAGTCTCAAAAACAGATTGTGGTGCCGGCGAACGCGAGGATCCAGTCTGTCGACCCGCCGCCACCGGCACCCGGTCCCGGTCTCACGAGAAGGAGCAGCACCGTGATCTACTTCTACCCGGACGACTATGAGCGCCAACATGCGTCTGCTGTGCAGATCGGGGGCATCGCGCCGTGGTAGATCGATCTACCGCCTCGCGTACTCCCTCAAGAGCCGTCTGACGTCGTGAGCCGCGTCGCCGAAAGCGCCGATCTCGTCGCCGAGCACCTTTTGGCCTGTGGTTGGCCCGGCGAGGAGAGCCCAACGTCGGCGAGCTGGCCGGTCTGTCCGGCGCGAAGTGGCATTGCGCGCTTTGACGGTGAGCCTGTCAGAGCGGCCTTGTCCAGCTCGACTACCGTTTCACCGAGGCTTCAACCGGCTGAGACGCTTGCGAAGAAAGTGGCGACCGCAGAGGGTGCTCAGCCAGCTCCCGATGTCTCGGACCTGTCCTGGGCGCCCGCACTCCTGGCAGGTCCTCTGTGACTCCTCTTTCGCCGTATTGATAGTAGCAAGGACCTCATCCGGCGCCTCGTCTGCCAGGTAGAAGCGGAGTTCGCCGAACTTCTCCTTGACCTGGACACAGGTTGGACGTGCGTCGGGAGGTGTAAGGTTCGTGATGCTTGCGGCGAGACGGACGACAAGCCGATGCCAACCTCGCGGGTACTCGATGCCGTAGGCCTTGATCGTGACGTCGCCGGACACCAGGGTCGGCTCGTCGCAGAGCAGTGAGAAGATGTCGGGAAACCTCTTTCGGAGCTCGCGATGCGCGGGTGCGCGCCAAGAGGCCCGGAAGTCTTCGATGAAGTCCCCGAAACGGGCAGTCGCTCCTCGGTTGGCGGTCCTTGGGGACCGTCTCTTCGGAGGCACGGCCGTCACTTGGAATCCCCCGCGCGTGTTGGTGCCGCGCTGATCAGAGAACCGGTTTCCATCACGAAGGAGCGGGCGATCTCGAGAAGGAGCGCCACTGTGCTATTCGCCGGAAGGTTGGCGGAGCGCAGTTGGACCAGGACCTTTCGGGCAAGATCTCTTGCTTCAGGGCTCGCCGAAACGCTGTGAGGCAACCCCTCGGTGCGTTCGACCAGGCGCCCGTCAGCGAACCCGGCATCGAAGTAGGCTTCCTCACGCGTGCACCGCTGCTCCAGCCGCAGGTCCTCGTACGTCAAGTAAGCCTCGTCGTCCCCGAACCGCTCCTGGATAGCTCTGGAGAGGCGGACGAGCTTCCTGCCCAACCTGGCGATGGGTGGGATCCGATCGATGACG
>Ga0070734_10002509_pt1 | contig 21993 bp, 21 predicted proteins | sample Coa_R1_8_FD_66444 | JGI IMG/M metagenome (GOLD analysis project Ga0070734, IMG submission 66444) | Surface soil microbial communities from Centralia Pennsylvania, which are recovering from an underground coalmine fire - Coalmine... | ecosystem: Environmental > Terrestrial > Soil > Unclassified ...
CGTGGGGGAACAGGAGGGGGCCCACGGGCTCCGGTTGGCGACCAGTTCTCCCTAATCCGCAACTTTTTGCAACTGGGGCACGTTCCACTTGCTAGGCTACAATTTCTTATAGGAGACTGCCATGCGGCTACGGGCGTTCCTTACAACGGCTTTACTCACGGCGGCCCTGGCAGCCCAGGACGCCGCGCCCGCTCCGGCGGCGGCTCCGGATGGCTTCGGCAAGGCGGAGGGCGGGCCGTCCGCCGACTATACGGTCACCGCCGGCAGCAAAATCGCACTGGGCCTGATCAATAGCGTCAGCACCAAGCACTCGCTGGTCGGCGACCGGGTGTACCTGGAATCCGTGTTTCCGGTTGTTGTCAACGGCAAGATTGCGATCCCGGTAGGCAGTTCCGTGGTCGGCACCGTGACCCAAATCAAGAAACCCGGTCGCGTCAAGGGCCGCGGTGAATTGTATGTTCGATTCGACTCGATCATTCTGCCGAATGGCGTGACGCGCGATTTCCGCGCGCGGATGGACGGCCTGGACGGGAATGCGAATTCCTCAGTAGACCGCGAAGAAGGCAAAGTCAAAGCGGAAGGGAACAAGAAAGGCGATCTGCAGACAATTGGGGAAGCAGCATCCACTGGCGCGGCGGCAGGCGGGCTGATCGGCGGTCTCGGCGCCGGGCATCCGGGGCTGGGCGTCGGCATCGGCGCGGGCGCCGGGGCGGCGGCCGGCATGATCGGGGTGCTGCTCGCGCGCGGGCCGGATGCGGTATTGGAAAAGGGCGCGACGGTGGAGATGGTGCTTGATCGCGCCATCAGCTTCAGCGATGCCGAGCTAAATTTCGGCAGCTACCAGCCGCCGCGCTCGGTGTACGTCAACCCACCGGCTTCCTCGAACAGCAACTCGATCCCGAACACGCGCGGACGATTTCCCTTTTAGCAAGTCGCGCTTTCATCAGTACCCCACCGCCGCTGCCCGGCGCAGAACGCGGCTGCGACAGCACTTCTGCCGGGCGCCGCTAACCTTCGATATGAGCGAGTACCGACCCGGTATAAAGAGGACTGGCCGAACAGCCGATGGGTGCGCCAGAGTAAGAGCATGGCAGTGGTGTGGTCGCGCGAGTTTCTAATCACGCTACTCTGCTTCCTGACGCCGACCGTAATCGCAGCATTGCTGGTGTATCGGCGGGTTGCAAAGTCGCAACTGGTGCGGCGGCGGAAACGGAAAGCAGTGACGGAGGCCGTCGTGCGTCAGGTGCTGGAGCAGGCGCAGCCGACAATCGCGCCTTTAGTGGCGCAGCAGGAAACGGCGGCGGCGTCACACGCTTCTCTGCAGGAATCGCTGGAGAACCTGCGGCGCTGCCTGGTGGAGTTTCGAGGATCCCTGCAGCATTCGCGGAGCGCATTGGGAGAATTGCACGACCGCGATTGCGAGTTCAGCGAAGATCTCGGACGCGCCAGTGAAGTAATGCACCACGCCTTTTCGAAGTAAGGCGGGCGGCGTTACGGTAGCGGCCGGATGCGGATATTTTTGTAGTAGACCGTGCTATTCGGGTCGTGCGCTTGCAGCGCGATGGTGCCGGGACCGATGCGGCGGCCGGGAAAATCCTTCGTCCCATTCCAGCCCGTCGGCTGCATCCACTGCGCCACTACCTTATCGTTCACCTTGACCGTGATATGCTCGCCCTGCACCAGAATGTCTTCAGTGAACCACTGGTTATCCTTGGCCACCTCGGCGCCGTTATCGGCCACTTCATAGAGGCTGCCGGTGAGGCGCGGGTCGTTGGGATAGCTGTTATTCACCTGGACTTCGAAGCCTTTGCCCGGCCAGCCGGTATCCTGGTATTCGGTCTGAATGTAAACGCCGCCGTTGGATTTCGGCAGAGTCATCACGTCCACCTTCAGCTCAAAGTTCTTGAACGTGTGTTGATGGAAGCCACCGATGTAGAAGCAGTGGCTGCGCGGGCCGTGAGCGACGATGGCGCCGTCGCGCACCGAGAACGTATCGGGATGCTCGCTGGCCTTCCAGCCGGTCAGGTCCTTGCCGTTGAAAAGCGAAGTGAAACCATCTTCGGCCGCCATCGCGGGGCCGAACAAAACCAGCAGCAGGCAGAAATATTTGCTCATGCGAATGGGCTCCGTTTCAGAGCGTAGTCGATCGCCGCTTGCGGGACTTTGAACTCGGCCGCACCCTTATTGCCCAGATATCCGAGTTCCTGGATCCCAGCGGAGCTGGTGTAATAAGCGTCCACCGTCATGCGGCGCACCCAATCGAAAAAGCCGATGCCGGCCGCCAGTTCGGGCGTGGTATTGCGGCGGTACGCGATCCGATCGAGCAGCGCGGTCTGATCGGCGGGTTTCGCAGCGAGGAAATTCGTGCGAGCGGAGCGCTCCATGGCGTGATCGAGCCAGGCCAGGCCGCCGGTATAGACCGCAGCCATCTCGGAGTTCTGGCGCGAGAGCAGATCGATGAATTCAGCGGCGTGGCCTTTGGACGCCCCGGGAACAATGAGTTCGCACAACGCCTGCAGGGTGGCGTATTCGTGAGCGGTGAGCGCCTGGGGACGATACACACCGCCGGCCGCGGCTGTTTCCTTGGCGGCTTCCTGGTGGACGTGCTGCGCGGCATCGGAAGCAAGCGGTCCTGCCAGCGCCGCGGCGGCGATGCGCTGCAGAAGCTCGCGGCGCGTGCGGCTAGACATTGCTCTTCCTCATTTCTTCGGCCAGATACTCGGCCGTGCGCCAGGCCAGCGCAGTGATGGTGAGGGTCGGGTTCTTGTCGGGATTGCTGACAAACGGGGCGGCATCGGCGATGAAAAGATTCTTTACATCATGCGCCTGGCAAAACCGATTCAGCACCGACTGCGCCGGATCGTCGCCCATGCGGGCGGCGCCGACTTCGTGGATGATTTCACCGCCGGCGGAAATTTTTTCGGCGGTGGGAGCGTTACTGCGATTGGTGACGCGCCCGCCCATGGTCTCGATAAGCGCGGTGAACGTCTGCTCCATGTGCTCCATCTGCTTGAGCTCGGCATCGGTCCACTTGAAATGGAAGCGTAGAACGGGAATGCCCCAGCGGTCGACCACGGTCGGGTCGATTTCGCAAAAGGTATCCGGGTTGGGAATCATCTCGCCGCGGCCGGAGAAGCCGACGTGCGTTCCGTAATCGTCGTGGATGGCACTCTTGAGCGCGGCGCCGTAGCCTTCGTGCTGCGCGCAGACGTTGTTGAAGCTGCCGATGCCGGGCATGCCGTAGCCGCCGCCGAGTTCGATGTGATAGCCGCGCGGGAAACCGGGCTGCCTGTCCCAAAGCCACCATGGCATATAGAGATGACTGCCGCCCATGCCGTCGGAATCATAATGGGGCATGCCGGCGAGCGCGGGAACCTGGCCGTTGAGGCTGAAGCCGACGCTATCGGTAAGGTTGCGCCCCACCTGTCCGGAGGAGTTGGCGAGGCCGTTGGTATGCCGCGGAGCGCGGGAGTTGAGCAGCAGGCGCGCCGATTCGCAGCAGCTTGCCGCCAGCACCACGGTACGGCAACGGATCTGCCGCTCGCTGCGCGTGGTCTTGTCGACGTAAGAGACGGCGGTCACCTTACCGGTGTCGTCCGTGATCAGCTCGCGCGCCATGGCGTTGTTGATCAGCCGCACGCGGCCGGTTTTCAAGGCTGGGAAGATCTGCACCTGGCTGGAGGAATAGTTCGAAGCCGCGGCGCACCCGCGCCCGCATTGGCCGCAATAGTGGCACGCCGGGCGGCCGTTGGTGGGCCGCGTGATGACGGCGAGCCGCATCGGGATGCAGGGGATGCCGAGCTTGTCGGAGGCTTTCTTAATCAGCACTTCGTGAACGCGCGGCGGCGGGCAGGATTGAAAGATGCCGTCGGGGGCGCTGCGGATGCCTTCCTTGGAGCCGGTGACGCCGATGAAGCTTTCGGCTTTGTCGTAGTAGGGAGCGATGTCGTCATAGGAGATGGGCCAATCGGTACCGATCCCATCGCGGGTGCGCGGCTTGAAATCGTAATCGGCGAAGCGCAGCGAGATGCGGCCATAGTGGTTGGTGCGCCCGCCCAGAATGCGGGAGCGGAACCACATGAACTTGCTGCCTTCGGCGCTGGTGTACGGTTCGCCCTCGAGCGCCCAGCCGCCTGCATGCGCGGAAAACCAGCCGAACGGACGGCCGCGGCCGAAGTAGCTGGCGCCGCCATCGCCCGCGCCGCGATGCGGGACCTGGTACGGCCACATGTGCTCCTTGAAATCGGTGGCGGGATTGAGCATGGGGCCGGCTTCGAGGAGGGTGACGTTGACGCCGAGATCGGCGAGGACCTTGGTGACGGTGCCGCCGCCCGCGCCGGACCCGATGACCACCACATCGGCCACCGGCCGCGACCGGACGACTTGCAACATGGGGAGATTATATCGGTTCCGCCCAGCAGCCGCGAGCCGGCTGAGGCAATGATCGTGGGGCCCGGTGCCGGATAGCCGGTGAGTATTCCGGGATCCATTGCGTGTGCCGACCGGCAGGTGTATCATCGTCTCCTATTCCCAAGGAGGGGACGCCGGTGCTCACGCCAAGCGCGGCTCATGCGTTCGGTACTCCCGCGCACGATATTTTCTATGTCGTGCGGCAGGAGGCGCTGGTCACGGTGCGGCATGACCTGCCGGCCGGCGCACAGGAACTCGCGGAATTTGAGAATCCCTGCGGCGCGGTCGAGTTTGCCGAGCGAGCCGCGCGCGAATGCCAGGCGCGGGGAGAAGCGATCGAGTTCGTGGATCCGCCCAGCGGCCTTGTCGGGGCGGGCTGACACTTAGTAGGCGGCGGCTCCGGCTTCGGCCACGGCGTGATCCTGATCGCCGGATCCGCCGCTCACGCCCACCGCGCCGACTACCTTGCCGTCACGCTTCAAAGGAACTCCGCCGGCGAAGATCATGATCCTGCCGTTATTCGAAGCGTGAATGCCGAAAAACTGGCCGCCCGACTGCGAGTGTTTCGCCAAGTCCTTCGTCGAGATGTCGAACGCCCGGGACGTGTAGGCTTTCTTGATCGAGATATCGACGCTGCCAATCCATGCTCCGTCCATACGAACATGGGCTATCAGGTTTCCACCTTCGTCGGCCACGGCAATGTTCATCGGCTGTCCGATTTCTTTCGCCTTCTTCTCCGCGGCCGCGATCACCCTCCGTGCATCTTCCAGATGTACCATTGGAACCCGCTCCTTCGTGATCGGAATTTAAAAGTCTTCTGGCCTGGGCCTGACGAATTATACCGTGCGAAAAACGCTGCAAATGTGTTGAAAGCAACAGTCGCGGTTCTTCATTGCGACGGCCGACGACGTCTGCCCGGGCATCTTGGCAGGCGGGACCGAAAGACGGGCAGGCACGTACAGCGGAAAGCGGATTACGATATAGCACTGAGGCGCTCATGAAGACTATTGCCTGCTTCGCACTTTGCTGCGGCCTGGCGCTCGCGCAACACGATCACACGGCAAGCGCTGCCGGCGAAAAACCAGTGGCGCTGTATCCCGGGCTCGGGACCTGGAAGCATCCCATAGCCACCACCAGTCCGGAGGCGCAGAAGTTCTTCGACCAGGGATTGACCTTAGTGTACGGATTCAACCGCCCCGAAGCGCTGCGGTCCTTCCGCAAGGCGCTGGAATTAGATCCGCACGCGGGGATGGCGCAGTGGGGCGTCTCGATGTCGATCGGTCCGTACATCAACATGGATACGGATCCGGACGTTCGCCTGAAAGACGCGTGCGAAGCGGCGCAGACCGGGCTGCGAATGCAAGGAATCGCGACGGACGACCGGGCATGGTTGGAGGCGGCCGCGGCCCGGTGTCCCGATTTCGCGGACCCGGCGCGGTACATCGGCGCGATGCGGGCTCTGGCAGCGCGGTTTCCCGACGATCCGGATGCGCAAACGTGGTTCGCGGAATCGCTGATGCTGCCGGTGCGCTGGCGCTGGTACACGAGCGACGGGCACGCGGCTGAGGGTGTGGCCGAAGCGGAGCGCGTTCTGGAAGGCGTGCTGCGGCGGTTCCCGGATCATCCGGGCGCGAATCATTTGTACATTCACGCGGTGGAATCGTCGCCCACCCCGGAGCGCGCGGTGCCGAGCGCGCAGCGGCTCATGGGGATCGTGCCGGCCGCCGGGCACGTCGTGCACATGCCGGGCCACATCTGGCTGGTGCTGGGCGAGTTCAATACCACGGTCGACGTGAACCGGCGCGCCGTGCAGGTGGATCGGGAATTCTTCGCCAAGACCGGCGTGACCGGCAGCTATTACATGTACATGCTGCACAACCTGCAGTTCATACTCTATGCGCGGACGATGCAGGGCCGCGTGGCCGACACCGACCGGGCAGCCGCGGAGCTGCTCGAAGCCGCCAAACCCATGGCGCAGATCATGCCGGAAATGGACGGCGTGTTCGACGTGTTCGTGACGATGGCGGAAATCCGCAGCGGCGAATGGGACAAACTGCTGCGCGCGCCGCAGCCCAAAAATCCGCTGCTCCAAACGTTCCGGCGCTTTTCGCGGAGCATGGCTTATGCCGCCCAGGGCAGGATGAAGGAGGCGCGCGCGGAGCAGCAGGAATTCGAAAAGGCGCGAGCCGCGCTCGACCGCAACATGCCTTGGGACACGAACAAGCTCGGCGACGTGATGGATCTGGCGGCGGCAAATCTGGAGGCGCGCCTGGATGGAAGCGTGGAAAAGTGGCGCCGCGCCGTGGAGATGCAAGATCATCTGGTCTATGACGAGCCGCCGGCCTGGTATTATCCGCTCCGCGAATCGCTGGGGGCGGCGCTGCTGCAGTCCGGCGATGCCGCGCAGGCGGAAGAAGTATTTCGGGAGGGCCTGCGAAGGAGCCCGCACAACGGGCGTATGCTGTTTGGGCTGCGGGAGAGCCTGAAGGCTCAGAACAAATCCACGGGCTGGGTGGAACGCGAGTTCCAGGCGTCGTGGAAGGGCGCGGACCTGCAACTACGGGTAAAGGACCTATAGGCCGCGGCTATCCGGCGCGTGCCGGATAGCCGGGCGGGTCGAACGGCGGCTGATCGGAGCCGCTACTTGAGATCGACATCGAAGCGGACTTCGAGATAGGTGACGGAGCCTGCCACTTCCTTGTACCAGTGCGGAGTGCCGGCGGGGATCACGACGACATCACCTTTGGCGACATGGCGCTCGAAGCCGTTGTCGATGCGAGAGGCCGCTCCGGCCCGGGCTTCGCCGACGGGCCGAATGAGTGTTCCGCCAGTGACCACAGTAGCCGCGCCATCCAGAATGTAATGCACCTCGGTGCCTTTGGCGGGACCGGTGGCATGGGCCATGGCCGGCCCCGGCTTATCGCGGCGCACGATGTTGACGCGGTAATGCGATTCGTTGGCAATGGGGGCGGAAGACTGGTCGCCCCCCTTCGCCATGCTCTGCTGTAAAGCGGCGGCCAACTCCGCCGCATTCTTGAAGGTAGCGGGGAGCGGGCCCGCGGGATCGGCCGCCCAAAGCAGCGAACCGGCCGCGGACACCGCCAGTAGAACTCCAATCGACTTCAGCATGACGCCCTCCAATCCGGCATGTATCATCTCACGGGGTGACCGTGACTTTCACCTGAGGGTGGGTTTGGGTCGCCGCTACCGCTAGCCCGGAAGAGTCAAGGCGTCTTCGGGCAGCCCCGGTATATGATAAGACCAAGTCTGCGAAGGACGACGGTCGCAGCCCAATGAGCATAACCGACATCTTCATTCGGCGGCCCGTCATGACGACCCTGGTCATGCTGGGCATCGTCCTGTTCGGACTGATGGGATACCGCAGCCTGCCCGTCAGCGACCTGCCGAATGTGGACTTTCCGACAATCCAGGTGCAGGCATCGCTACCGGGAGCGAATCCCGAGACGATGGCCTCTTCGGTGGCCGCGCCGCTGGAGCGACAGTTTACAACTATTGCGGGCGTCGATTCGATGTCATCGACCAGCGCGCTGGGCTCCTCCAGCATCACGATCCAGTTTTCGCTGGACCGGTCGCTGGACGGCGCGGCGCAGGATGTGCAGACCGCGATTGCTACGGTGCTGCGCAAATTGCCGCCGAACATGCCGACGCCACCCACGCTGCGCAAGGTGAATCCGGCCGACCAGCCGGTTCTGGCGATGGCGATCTATTCGGAAACCGCGCCGCTTTCGATGATGGATGCGTTCGGTGAAGAAGTGCTGGCGCAGCGCATCTCTCAGATCAACGGCGTAGCCCAGGTGAACGTGTTCGGGCAGGCCAAATACGCGGTGCGCGCGCAGCTGGATCCGAACCTGCTGGCATCGCGCAATATCAGCATCGATGAAGTCGCGGACGCGTTGGGCAAACACAACGTGAACCTGCCGACGGGCATTCTCTGGGGGCAACACTGGGCTTACACGGTGCAAGCCGAGGGGCAACTGAGTACGGCGGCGCAATACCGGCCGATCATCGTTGCTTACCGCAACGGGTCGCCCGTGCGGCTGGAAGATCTGGGAAGGGTGATCGACGGCATTCAGAACGATAAGAACGGGAGCTGGTACGGGTCGATCCCATCGATACAGTTTTCGATCCAGCGGCAGCCGGGCGCGAACACGGTGGAGGTGGTCGACAACATCAAGGCGCAGCTGCCCGCTCTGCGCGAACAGATGCCGCCGGCGATGAAGCTGGACATTTTCTACGACCGGTCCTTTTCGATTCGCGAATCGGTCAACGATGTGAAGCTGACGCTGGTGCTGACGGTGGTCCTGGTGGTGGGGGTGATTTTCCTGTTTCTGGGAAATGCGTCGGCCACCATCATTCCGAGCCTGGCGCTGCCGATGTCGATCATCGGCACGTTCGCCGCCATGTACCTGTTGGGCTACACGCTCGACAACCTCTCGCTGATGGCGCTGACGCTCTCGGTCGGATTCGTGGTCGACGATGCGATCGTCATGCTTGAGAACATTGTCCGCCACATGGAAATGGGCAAGGCGCGGCTGCTGGCGGCGCTGGAAGGCGCGAGGGAAATCGGGTTCACGATTCTGTCGATGACGATCTCACTGGCGGCCGTGTTCATCCCCGTGCTGTTCATGAGCGGCATCATGGGACGGCTGTTCCACGAGTTCGCAGTCACCATCATGGTGGCGATCGGGATTTCCGGCTTCGTGTCGCTTAGCCTGACGCCGATGCTGTGCAGCCGCTTCCTCAACCCGCCTTCGGAACACCTGAACGGGTTCCAAAAAGTGTCCGAGCGCGTGTTCGACGGAATGCGGATGGTTTACGCGTGGACGCTGGAGCGCGTGCTCCGGCACTGCATTTTGACGCTGGCGACGGCGGCCGCGACGCTGGTGGCGAGCGTTTACCTGTTCGGACTGGTGCCGAAAGGATTCATTCCGCCGCAGGACGTAGGGCAGATCAACGGCTCTCTGGAAGGCCCGCAAGGCATGGCGTACGACGACATGGTGACGGCCACCCGGCGGGCGCAATCGATCGCCGAAGCGGATCCGGCGGTGGACGGGGTGCGCACCCAGGTGGCCGGCGGCACCAACAGCGCCTCCGCCGTGAATACGGCGCAGCTGAACCTGCACCTGCGCCCGCTGTCGGAACGGACCGATACTCCCGAGCAGATCATCGCGCGCCTGCGGCCGAAAATGGAACAGATTCCGGGTATCCGCGTCTATCTCACAAACCGGCCGTTAATCACGATCGGCGGCATTAACACCCGCAGCAATTACCAATACACGCTGCAGGCGCCGAACATTGCCGAACTGTACCGCGTAGCGCCTCAGTTCGAGCAGAAGATGCGCGCGGTGCCGGGGCTGACGGATGTCAACAGCGATCTGCAAAATGCGAATCCGACGGTGACGCTCGACATCGACCGCGATAAAGCATCGGCGCTCGGCGTGACGCCGGACGAGATCGAAAACACGCTATTCAGCGCATACGGCGCGCGGCAGGTTTCAACGATATTCACGCCGGTCGATGATTTCCAGGTGATTCTGGAAGTGGAGCCGAAGTATCAGATGGATCCGAGGGCGCTCGGCACGCTTTATGTTCGTTCGTCGGCCGGCAAACTGGTCCCGCTCGACGCGGCAGCCACCCTCCACATGGGAGTCGGGCCGCTATCGGTATCCCACCTCGGCCAAGCGCCGGCGGTCACGATTTCGTTCAACACGCAACCAGGCGTGTCGCTCGGCGAAGCGGTGGATCGGATCCAGCAAATGGCGCGCGAGACGCTGCCGGACGACGTAACCACCAGCTTCCAGGGCACCGCGGCGGCGTTTCAGGAATCGCTGAAAGGCATGGGCGTGCTGCTGTTGATGGCGGTGCTGGTCATTTACCTGGTGCTGGGTATTCTGTACGAAAGCTTCATCCACCCGATCACGATTCTGTCCGGCCTCCCCTCGGCCGGACTGGGGGCGCTGGCCACCCTGCTGCTGTTCCATGACGAGTTGAACCTGTATTCGTTCGTCGGCATCATCATGCTGATCGGTATCGTGAAGAAGAACGCGATCATGATGATCGATTTCGCGGTCGAAGCGCAGCGGGAGCTGAGCATGAGCCCGCGCGAAGCCATTCACGAAGCGTGCCTGGTGCGGTTCCGGCCCATCATGATGACCACGATGTCGGCGCTGATGGGGACGCTGCCGATCGCGCTGGGGCGGGGCGCCGGCGGGGAGGCGCGCCGGCCGCTGGGCCTTGCCGTAGTGGGCGGCCTGGTAGTGTCGCAACTGCTGACGCTGTACATCACGCCCGTGTTCTACACGTACATGGAGCGCGTGCGCGGTTTGCGAGGCTTCCGGCGTAGGAAGATTACGCCGGCAGAGTCGAGCGTGGCTGCGCGGCAAGGCGACTGACTGCGCTTATGCCGACCGGTGCAGCCCTGTGCCGGCAACGGGCATCCCGGGATCTCCGAGGTAAGGGGCTTCCAGCTCGCGAGTTTCCGGCTCGCAGCTCCGCTCTGCCGCGACAAACCATTTCTTCAATCGCAAGAAAGGTTTTTCCAGCAGGTTCCAGGACAGCGCAGCCAAGAGGAAGGCAATCGCAAAAACCGCCGGCGTCACGAACAGAGGATTACCCGCCAGATGTTCCGCTTTCGCCAAATCAAACGGAATCTTGTGAAAAAGGTAAATCCCATAGCTGATTGTTCCGGTCGCAATCAGGAACCGGTTCTTCATCGCGGCCTGGAACCAGCCCGGTTCGGAAAACAGGGCTAAGTAGACCAACGACAGCGCGGCAATCGCGGCGAGCGAGTGAACGAACCATCGGTTTCCGGGCAAATCCGCCAGAACCGCGAGCGGCGCCGCCACCAGGAAGGCAACCCAGGCGGCACGCGTGTATCGGGAAGCTCGAAAGTTCTCCGAACGAACCGCGACAGCGAGCAAGCCGCCTCCCATCAAGCCATCCAGCCTGCAAAACAGGTTGGAGTAAGTGTCCACGCCATGCCGCGAGAGGTAGAGCCGCAGCAGGGGTGAAAGGCAAATCACCAATACCGTAATCCGCCGCAACTGGCGCGCGGAACAGTATCGCACCACCCAAGGCCAAGCGAGGTAGAACTGCTCCTCCACCGCCAGCGACCACGTCACGCCGAGCAAACCCAGGGCGCCGGCAGGATCCGCCACCAGGAAATTCTGGAGAAATAGCGGGTAGGCCCACCAGGGCGACGATCGCGGCCCAAAAATCAAGGCGGATTCGGAAGGCTGCACCCATGGGAGGACGACAAAAAGGCAGAAGAGTAAGGAATAATACAGCGGCCAAATCCTCAGACAACGCCTTGCATAGAAATTTGTGAAATAGGCCTGCGAATCCCTGGTTTCGAGAAGAATGCCGGTAATGAGAAAGCCGGATAAAACGAAGAAGAGGTCCACGCCCATCCACCCGCTCTCGATCAACGGCCGGATTAACGGAATGGGGGACTTGCCCGCGGTGTTGTGCAGGACTACCAGCAAAACGGCGATGCCGCGAACAGCGTCGAGTTGAAGTATCCGTTTCGGCATAATCCTGTACCGAGGCAGTGGCAACGCTAGACTAACGTACTTTTGTATCGTTGTTACAGATCCGGGTGGTGCGGAAATAGTACTTTTTGACAAAAATCAGACAATAGTAGTCCCAAATGGGGCGTTGGAAAGCAGAGATCTCCGCCCGAACCCGTCCAGGGCTTACCAATTGTCGATATAAATCGGGTTTAGAGGCGGGCGGCCTTCGCACCAGTAGCGGTCGAAATCGGTGATGCCGGCCAGTTCCGCGAGCGCTTCTTCGTCGATCCACTGCCGGCCCGTACAGGCTTGAGGCTCCTGCGCGAAAATGGCGAGGGAGGCATCGCAAAGGATTTCCGGCGTCCGCCACTGAGAGCGGCCGGCCATGCCCCAGTTGATCGAAGCCTGGCTTTCAATGATCGTGCGGGGCCAGAGGGCGTTGGCCGCGATGTTGTCGGCGGCGTGTTCGGCCGCGATGCCGATAGCCAGGCGCGCCATTCCAAGCTTTGAAATCATGTAGGCCACTTTGCCCGGCGACGGCGTGTTTGACAACCTTGGGCACATATTCAATATGTGGCCCCACCGCTGCTTGATCATCTGCGGCAGCACGTAGTAAGACGCGACATAGGCGGCTCGCACGTTGACTCCCATCATGAGGTCGAAGCGCTTGGGAGGGGTTTGCAAAATTGGCTGCGCCCAGATAGCGCCGGCGTTGTTGACGAGGATGTCGAGACGGCCGAACTCGGCGATGGTGCGTTCCACCATGTTACAGATGGCGGCTTCATCGCGGACATCGACGGCAACCGCGAGGGCGCGGCCGCCCTGCGCGCGAACTTCGTCGGCCGTCTCGTGAATGCTGCCGGGCAGGCGCCCGGTGGAATGCTCGCTCTTGGCGGCAATCGTGACGGCTGCGCCCTGGCGGGCCAGGCGCAGCGCCAGCGCCTTGCCGATACCCCGGCTGGCGCCAGTGACAATGGCAACGCGGCCCGAAAGATCAGGATGCAGCGCTGACTTGCCGGCAGCCACTAGGAAATCATGACCTTGCGCGGGAACTGGGCATTGTCTTCGAGGAATGTTTTCTTGCGCTTCAAATCGGCCGCAGTCGGCTGCTCGGTGCCATTGGCGTCGGCGGCGCGAGAAACGATCGTGTGCTCGCCCGGCGTGGCGCCCTGCCAGTCGTACGCGAAGAGCTTCCAAGAATACTGGCTGTTCGATTTGTCGAGCCGGGCCGGCTGCCACGCTCCGCCGTCAACCTGTACCTCGACGGACTTGACCGGGGCGCCATCGTTTAAGACGAATCCAAAAATCTGGTGACCGGACGAGGTCTTTTTCACTCGCGCGATCACCGATTTGATGTGCATGCGGGTGACTTCGGTCTCGATCCACTGGGTCTGCGGATCGTTGTCCTCGCCGGTGCCGCCGACGCCGCGCAGAGTGCGGTACCAGCGCGCCTGGTAGTTGCCAAGATAGCGGTCTTCCTGCAGGTGGACCTCGGAGAGCCATTTCACGTTGGCCACGCCGTACCAGCCCGGCACAAGGAGCCGGACCGGGAAGCCCTGATTGCGGGGGAGAGGTTCGCCGTTCAGCGCATAAGCCACCAGGACGTCGGGCTTCATGGCGTTTTCGAGCGTCATGCTCCTCCCGAACTGCTGTTCCAGCTTGAAGGTCTGCTGGCGGAAAACAATGTCGAGCGGGCCGCGGTCGGCGCCCATGAACACGACCTCCCGCGCCTTAGGGTGGATGCCGAGCTGCCGCAGAATTGAATGCAGCCGGACTCCGGTAAAGCGGCCGTTGGAGCAGAGTCCTTCCATGGCGCGGGCACTGTTCCCGGAGCACTCGTACCCGTTGACAATCTCGGTGGACTTCATGGCGCGCAAGTCGCTGAGCGAAAATTCCGCGGGCTTGTTCACCATGCCGGTGAACTTCAGCCGGTACGTATTCGGGTCAATCTCCGGCTTATTGAAGTGCTGAGTGCCGAAGAACTGATCGATGGGTGTGATCGGCCCGTCGATTTTGCGGATATCCAGCAGGCGCGTGGGCGCGCTGGGATTATTCGGGTTGAAGGTTGCGGGAATGTCGGTGAAGGGGACGTCGGTTTCCCCCTCCGCCAGCGCCGGCAGGCTCCATTCCGGCATCATCGCCAGCAGGCTGGCCGCCGCCAGCCCTTTCCGCAAGGTTTCTCTCCGGCTGATCGGTTCGTCCATATACCATCTCCCCCCCGCAAGGGCGTCTAGCTAAAAGTGTAACGATGATATCAACAAGCCAGCGGTCATTGCCACTTGTATCGAGGCCCGCCATGCGGCCGCGAATTAGACGATAATTAAGGATAGGGATCGAAAGATCCCGAACTCTATTTCTCTCGCTGGAGTGATCCGAATGAGCGTGAAGCTTCTGGCACCAAGCGCCATCCTGCTGGCTGGTTTTGTTCTCTGCACGTCTTCGGTCTACGGAACGCCCGAGTACGCCAAGAAAGAAAAGAAGGCCTGCAACTACTGCCATACCAAGATGGTTTCCGACAAGGCAGAAATGGCGAAGAGCCTGAACGATACGGGCAACTGCTACAAGAGTAACGAGCACTCCTTAGCCAAGTGCGCATCGAAATAGCATAGATCGGGCCCGAAGCCCGGGCGAACGCAGCGCGGGCAGGCGCTTACTCGACGAACTCTTCGAGTCCCGCAGTGAGGCTGATTTCGCCGGCTTCGGCCATCTGGCGCGCCGTTGCGATCAGAGACTGTTGGGCGTTCTGCACGTCTTTGATGCGGACCGGGCCCAGCGCCTGCATATCCTCCGTCAGCATCTCGCCGGCGCGCTGCGACATGGCGGCCATGAAGTGCTTCTTGATTTGCGGGCTGCTGCCTTTGAGTGCGAGAGTGAGGACCTTGCGGTCGACCTTGCCCAGCAATTTACGGAGCGCGTCCTGGGTGATATTGAGCAGATCTTCAAACACGAACATGATCTGCCGGATCTCGTGTCCGAGCGTCGGATCATCGTTGGTGATCTCTTTGAGGATCTCCTCGCTGGCGGTCGGATCGATTCGGTTCAGCAATTCGGCGACGGTGCGCACACCGCCGAACGATTCAAGGCTCGATTCGCCCACGACGCGGAGTTTGGAGCCGATGATCTTGGCGAGCCGGTTGGTGACGTCCGGCGAAACCTGGTCCAGCGCGGCCATGCGGCGCGCCACCTGGGCGCGTAGTTTCTCGGGCAGTTCCCCGAGCACACGCGCGGCTTTGCTGGTGTCCAGGTTGCAAAGAATCAAGGCCAGCGTCTGCGGATGCTCGCGCTGAACAACTTTCGCCAGTTGCTGGGCGTCGGCCTTGCGCAGAGTATCGACATTCGACGAGTCGGTGCCGACCGAGCGCAGCAGCCGCTCGGCCATACGCTTGCCGGTCTCCGGCCCGAATGCGGCCAGCAGCACCGAGGTGGCGTACTCGACGCCGCCGGAAGCCGCCGCCGCGGGGTTCTCCGCGGTTGCCAAAAACTCTTTCATCACGGCCTGACGCTCGCCATGGCTCATGCGCCCCAGCGTGCTGATCTCTCGGGTGATGTCATGGACCTGCTCCTCGGTCAATTGGCGGAGGATGGCGGCGCTGGCCTCATCGCCCAGGCTGGTCATGAAGATCGCGGCCTTGCGCTTGCCCGGCACCAGAATGTCGGCGTCGATTTCGTGGGCTATGCTGCGAGCGGCCGGAGGATTCAGTGCCGTGGTGGGAGTTGCCATGCGAGGCTGATTGTAAGCAAGTCGAGTTCCTTCCGGCAATCCCGAATTTTCCGCGTCTGCGGGTTACGGCAAACCCAGCCAGAGCCGTCAAAGTTTTGACGGTGTCAAGCGGAGGGCCGGGCGCAAGTCCGAAAAATCCATGAGCCGACGCGCATTGGCCACTCCAGGAAGTGGAATCGGAAATGCTGGGTTGGCGCCGAAGCAACTCACGATGTCACCGTCCACCGGCCTGCTCGATATCGATTCCGTCGCGGATGTGCCTGTCGCGCTGCAAGTGCGGCTCGGGTGCCGCCCCATCACGCTGGAAGCCATCGCGAAACTCGAGGTCGGCGCAGTGGTTCCGCTCGACCGGGCGGCCGGCGAGACGTTTGATGTTTTTATTGGGGACCTGCTGCTGGCGACCGCGGAGGTCGTCATCGTGGAAGGCGTTCTGGCCATCCGGATCACCGATCTGTTCCTGACCGAAGCTGTGGCTCGATCCGCAAACCCGCTCTAAAGAGCATTATGGAAAACGAAACCAACAACGCCCCGCGCCGCGAGCCTGCCGAGACTTTGCCGGAATCAGTAGCGGATATGCCGGTAAACGTCCACGTACTGCTCGGAAAGACCAACCTTCTGTTGAGGGAGGTGTTCAAGATGACGGTAGGTTCGATTATAGAACTGGGGCAGCCGGGCGACGAACTGGCGTCCCTGGTGGCGAACGGAAAGGTAACCGCGCGGGGGAAGCTGGTCATCATGAAAGGGCAGTACGCATTGAAAGTGCTGACGAAAGTCACGAATGGCAAATCAGGACGATAGCACCAGAAAAACAACGGTCCCGTCCGAATTGGATGACGAAAATCAATCCCTCGAGCGGGGAGAAGTTCCTGCTTCGGACGCCATCACGCCATTCGACTTCCGGCATTCGAACCGCCTCCCGAATTCGCAGCTGAGCCTGATTCACGTCCTGCACGATTCCTTCGTCCGGCTGCTGACGCAGAGCCTCTCGCTGACGCTCCGCTCGTTCGTGTCGGGAAACGTGATTTCGGTGGAACAGTTCGCATTTGGCGAATTCTCCGCCCGCATGCAGTCGCCCACCTGCATCGTGTACCTCAGCATGCTTCCCTACGAAGGGTACGCCGCGGTGGAAGTGAACCATTCGCTGGTGGCCCCGATTCTCGATCACGTGCTGGGCGGCAACGGGAAAATCGATTCCGAACTGGACCGCGAACTAACCGATATCGAAAAGGGCATGCTGGAGGGATTTTTCCGGATTATTCCGCACGATCTCTCCGAGGCCTGGAAGCCGATCGCATCCATCGGGTTCGCCTTCGATTGCGTAGAGACCGAGCCGCTGCTTTCGAATCGCATTTCGCGCAATGAAGCGGTAGTGGTCATCGCCATGGAACTGCGGATCGGCGACAAGATGGGAAAAGTGAACCTGGCGATCCCTTCCATCACGCTGAAGATGCTCCGGCACCGCTTCGACCAACAATCGACCACGAAGCGGACGGTGTCTCCCGAAGCGGAAGCCGCGATTAAACAAAAAGTATCTTCCGGAATGAAAATGGACGTGGATTGCGCGCTGGTCGGCTCGCGCATCCGCCTCCGCGATCTGCTTAATCTGAAGGTGGGCGATCTGGTCGATTTGGGAGCCGAATTCGACGGCCGCGGATCGCTGCTGGTCAACGGCATCGCGAAACTTCGAGGCGAAGTGATTGTTCAGGGATCGAAGCAGGCGATCGTTATTGAGTCCGCATAGGCGGCCGAGCTTAGTAAGAATACCACTAAATTCTAACCTTAGTTAACAACGTACCGGTCTCCTTATCTAGTTCCGATTGTATGTAGCGGTGTATTCATTTATAATTGCCACTTACGACGATGATGGTGGGCCATACTAACCCAGTTGTCGAATTATATGAACTGGTACTCCAAACCCCTTCGTTGTTCGGCCGCTTGATCTACATAGCAAGCCTGTGGAATCCGGGAACGAGCCGGTACGATCGCGACCTGCCCGACCGCTTCCGGGGGGCCGAAGCGGACAAGGCGCTGGCGCGCTGGCACCAGTCGTTTTTCATCGATTGGCTTTCGCTTTCGCTGACCGACAAAGAAAGAGACGTTGCTCTCTATTGGAGGAGCCTGAGTAACCGCGAGCAAAGCCGGACGATTCGAGAAATCGGCGAGGCGGCGATACCGCCGCTGGTCCGCTCCGAAGAGCGGAAATTTTTCATCCAGGACCTGACATTCATTCAGGCGATGCTATAAACAGGCAGACACCGGCGGGAGAAACCGCGGGCGTTATTGGGCACGGGACCGCTTCTCGCGCACAAGTTCGCGGTAACCATCAACGAGACGCCTGGTGAGCACAGCCATGTCCCAGTTCGCCTCCACTTCAGCACGGGCCCGCGCCACCATATCCGACGCCGCCTGGGAGTCTTCGAACAGGCCCAGCACACGATCGGCGAAGACGGCCGGATCGTCGGCCAGGGCGCAGAACTCGCCATCTTTGGCGGCCAGCCCTTCGGCGCCGATGCGCGTGGAAACCACAGGAATTCCGGCGGCGAACGCTTCCAGGAGCTTGACACGCACGCCGGAGCCGCTCAGCACGGGACAGACAAAGACGGCGTATCGGGCGAACGGAACGCGGATGTCCTCCACGTAGCCCAACATTTCGACTGCGCCGGAGTGCCCGCCAAAAACATGCGGCGGAGGCGGGTCCGATCCGGCCACGATCAGCCGGGCCGCGGGCTGGCGCTGCAAAACCAAGGGCAGAACCGAGCGCACGAACCAATCCACCGCTACGCGATTGGGATCGTGTCGGAAACTACCCACAAACAGCATAGTGAACGGCTCGCGGCCGCAGGGCCGAAAGTCGTATCGCGGCGTGTCGATGCCGGCCCGCAGTCCGGCGCGCAACCGGCCGGCCATCCGCGGCAGGAAGGAAAGCAGGTAGTCGCGGTTGGCGGGGGTACAGACCTGGACCTGGTCGAAACGCGGCAGCGCCCGGACTTCATACCGCAGAGCCCGCAGGTACTCCACCCGCGCCTTCCACTCGTCCAGCACACCGGGCCAATGTCCCAGGCCTCGCTGAATGGATTGAAAGTACACGTCGTGTTCGAACAATGCGACCGGAATCCGCCGGTACTCGCCGGCGTACTGCGCCATGGCGGTGTAATCGATCTGCAGCACGTCAATGCGCCGGCGATAGAGCTGGCGGTGGACCATCCACTCGACATCCTCGTTTGCAAACTCGCGGATGGCGTGGGGCAGCAGAGATCCGAATCCAGCGCTTTTGGCCCGCGGACGCACCAGCCACTCGGCCGATGCGCAGAACTCACGCAGCTCCAGGTTGTCGTTCTCCTGTTCGGGCCCCTCCAGCAAGTCGACAACGTGCACTTCGGCATGCTTGACCAGCTCGCGCAGCGTCTGATACATGAAGACGCCGCCGCCGTGAACCGGCGGGCAGATCGGATAGGGAGCCAGAAACAAGACGCGCAGGCGTTCGGGAACGGTCTCCATGGCCGCGAAACGATCGCGGTAATAGCCGCCGAGCGGGCGCCGGAACGCCTCCGTATCAGAGATCCGCGCCAGGCTGCGCGCCCGCCGGCGCGAGCGTACGGCCTGCGGCAGGCTGGTAAATGCGCGCCACAAGGCGAGCAGATTTGGACGGCCGCGATCATCGCCGAATGCGACGCTCACCAGCGCGCCCGCCCAGGCAAAAACGAAATGCGAAAACAGGCGCAGGGGCTCGTGAATATTTTTCCAGGCAAACAGCAGGTAATTCTTCTTCAGCACGGCCTGGATCTGCGCTTCGCTGAAATTCTTGCCGATGGTGCCGCGATGCTCGTGGTACACGATGCTGCGCGGCTGGTAAAGCACTTTCCATCCGCATTTCCAGGCCTGGTACCCGAGGTCCGTGTCTTCGAGGTAAAACGGAGCGAGGAGCGGGTCAAAACCGCCCAGCTCGAGGAATTTCCTCCGGTCGAACGCGCACGAGCCGCCTCCGCCGTAAAAGCAGGGGAACAGGTCATCGATCTCCGGATCGATGCGGTGGCGCACTTTCAGACCGCCATCCTGCCACCAGCCCTGCGTCAGACCGGTTTCTTCCCGCAATTTCGCAGGGTCGCTGAAAAAGATCTGGCAGGAGACCGCGAAGACGCCGGGGTCGTGAAAGCCTTCGAGCAGGGGCGCGAGAAAATCCGGCGCCACCCGCATATCGCTGTTCAGCAGAACCACGATGTCATTCCGCGCCTGTTGGAATCCCAGGTTGGAGCCGCCGCCGAAGCCGCGGTTTTCGGACAGCGGGATGACCTTCACGGACGGGAACACGGTGCGCACGAAATCGGCGCTGCCGTCGGCGGAGCCGTTGTCGACCACAATCACTTCGTTCTCCGGATTCCCAGAGGCTGCTGCGACGACCGAGCCCAGGTATCTTTCGAGCAGATCTTTCCCGTTCCAGTTCGGAATCACAATCGAGGCGGCGCCCGGGCGCGCGCGACCGGACACGGCGGCGGCCCGGCGGCGGCCCAACAGGTCGGATAGCCACAACGCCGCGAGGGCGATTGCCATTAAGAACGGAGACAGGAGCAGCAGCGGGAGCGCACGCAGGGCCCGCTTCAAGAAGGCCATGTCAGCTGCCAGGCTGATCGGGACCAAGCCCGATCGTGCGGCCCAGCCTCACCCAACGCGACGCCCGGTACCCGTTCAGATGCTCCTGCAGCTTGCGCGTTTCCTGGTCGAGGCGCAGCGCCCAGGCAGTGCGCTCTTCCAGAGCAGTCTTCAGATCTTCGATTTCGCGGGTCAGGCGCGCCTCCGTCTCGCGCGCCCACTGGACCTTGGAAACGAGATCCGCCTCGAGCTCAGCTACTTTCGCCGCGTAACCCTCGGCCACCTGGCGCGCGTTGGCCTGTTCCCGAGCCAGTTCCTCTTGTACCTGGACGATGCGGGCACGCCTTTCGCCGAGTTCGCGATCGAGAGATTCCGCCCACTGATTGCTGCGCTGGAGCTCTTCGGTGAGCCGGCGGTGCGTTTCGAGAAGGCTTTCGTGGTCACGCTGCGCCTGTTCGAGCCACTGATTCTTGGCAGCGACCTCCCGCTCGAGCAAAGCGATATGGCGTTCCCGCTCGCGCAACACATTGGCGGTCTGTGGAACGTAAACGAAGGTTGGATTGCCGAGCTGCGGCCGATGCGCGCAGACCGCCACGAAGAAGTGCGAGGCGGCGGGATCGATCTCACTCGCGTCCACCCGCACCTCGGATGTCGTGCCGAGCGGATACGGGTGAAACGCGACACCCTCGACATGGTTTTCCAAAAACAGCGCGACGTGCCCGAACACGGCCGACAAGTCGCTGCGAAATTCCTCGAACTCGAATTCGTGCACGTGGAAGGGATTGGCGCCCTGCGCGCCGCGCGATTCGGTGTAATAGAGCCGGTTCGGGGTCGAGACAATAAATTGGCCGCCGGGCGTCAGCAGCCGCCTGGCTTCCAGGAGCAAGCCGCGCCAATCGGCGAGATGTTCGATCACCTCGAAGGCCACAACCAGATCGAAGCTCGCGTCGGGATGAGGCAGGGCCGTGCAGGAGGCCTGCTCGAACTGCAGGTTGGCGAGCCGGTAGTGCTCGCGCGCGAACCCGATGGCATCAGGGGCGATGTCGGCGCCCACCACCGAGCGAGCCCGGCGCGCCAGCTCCGCCGCGCCATAGCCGGCGCCGCAACCGGCATCGAGCACCCGCTTGCCGGCCGCCAGCCGCGCCGCAAACGCGTAGCGCGCCATGTGTTCATTGAGCAGATCCACGTCTACTTGACCAGGGATCAGCCGTTCGCCGGTGAACTCAGCCACGGGGATTCTCCACCAGCGAAATCGCTTCTCCCGGCGCGCCGCGCATGCGCGCATTTACCTCGATGCGGCAAGGAAAGTGCACGTACCCGTACACCAGCTTCGGCGAGCGCTCCATCTGCAGCGCCACCGCGTTGTCAATCCAATCACACACCGTGGAACGGAACAGCGTGCCATCGGAGATGGATGGGGAAAACGAAAAGGCCGCCGGATACAGTTCCGGCAGGTCGAGATAGAAATCGACCGTGACCACTGCGCCGGGACCGAGCGGCGGCAACTGGCAGCCTTCGCGGGCGGTGCTGGTACCGCAGAAATCGATTCCGAGCTGGTTGCGCACAACGAAACCTACTATCGGCTGCGGCACCGATTCCCGGCCCCGCACACTGATCCGTATCAGAATTCGCGAGTCGGATTCGAGCAGATGCAGGGGCTGGCCATGCTCGTTCAGCACCGCGATCCCGAGCACTTCAGCGCGGCCGTCGCCATAGCGATGATCGACATTGGGGATCGTGGCG
>Ga0070734_10002510_pt1 | contig 21989 bp, 14 predicted proteins | sample Coa_R1_8_FD_66444 | JGI IMG/M metagenome (GOLD analysis project Ga0070734, IMG submission 66444) | Surface soil microbial communities from Centralia Pennsylvania, which are recovering from an underground coalmine fire - Coalmine... | ecosystem: Environmental > Terrestrial > Soil > Unclassified ...
CAAGCGGGTGCCGATCCTCTGGGACGGATCGGCACCTGCTCCTTCTTCAAGCAAGAATCTGCTGAGCTCTTACAGGTCTTTCAAGCTTCGAATAGGGGTTCGAAAGGATACGCTCGAAAGATCTGTCACTCTATGCTGCGGTTCTCGGTAGAAGATCCGATCGGAGGAGGAACCATGCTTTATTGGGCTTTGGTGTTTCTGGTAGTTGCGCTGATCGCGGGTATATTTGGCTTCACCGGAGTCGCGGTAGCGGCCGCAGGAATTGCCAAAATACTGTTTGTGATCTTCCTGATTCTGTTTCTCGTTTCGATTGTCACGCATCTTGCTCGCGGCGCAACGAGGTGATGCTTGGGCCGTCCTTGCTGTGCCTGGCTTGAATGAATTGAGGCGGGGGGCAGGGGCGGCTTCCAGGTTGGTCAAACTGCAAAGGCCCAACGAGGGCTACCGTGTGCAGTCACTCCCTCTCGGGGACATGCCTCCCGCAAGTGTTCGCATTCTAATGAGCGGCCCCGGCAGCTTTTATCAGCTTTACCTTGTAGTCCGAGAAACTGAGATCTGTAAGCGCAATATAGACTCTGACCGGATCAAGTTGAAGTTGTGTTGGGAGCGTTTACTCCCCGTGACGTCTAAGCATCACAGTTGAATTATGGGATTGGGCCTTCAGGTTGGGTGCCTTCTTCTGCTTGCGATTCCTGTCGCCTGCATTGCGTGGACGGTGACACACGAAGAGATATTTCGTGAGCCGCGCCAATTTTGCCAACGAGAATGCATTCAGGCCCGCAGCCTGGCACGACGGAAGTTCTTCTATCTTTTCACCTGTGAGTATTGTTTCAGTCACTACGTCGCGGCCGGTTTTCTTTTCATTACTCGATACAAGTTACTTTTCCCTGACTGGCGAGGATACTTCGTAGCATTCTTCTCGTTGGTCTGGGTGGCTAATCAGTACATGAGCATCTACAACCGGCTACGGCTCGACATCAAACACGAACAGGTGGAAATCAAGGCGGAAGAAACGGAAGTAGGACAACGAGGAGCAGCGTAGGGGTAATTCAAAATTTTATGCGGTGACTGGAAGGCCCAGTTGCCCTTGGCGTATACTGGGAATCATAACCTCGACGATCGTACCAGGATTGGCATTCGCCAGACGCAGGCTCCCACCTAACTCAGTGACTCGCTGCCGCATTCCACCGATACCGACGCCTACGCTCTCAGGCCGCAACTGAACGACTTGTTCTTCAATACCCTTTCCGTCATCACGCACCGTGACGAATATAGTTCCTTCCCTTTCGACCATCCTGACGATTCCGTTTCTCGCTCCGGAATGTCGGAACATATTTGTGAGTGCCTCTTGCACGATACGGAAAATGGCAGTCTCAAGCTCTGATCGCATTCGTGGCAGATCGGGCGGTTCAACCTCAAGAGCAACTTTGATCCCACTTCGATCGGATAGACCTTCAAGGAACCATCGCAGTGCAGAGACGAGCCCTACTTCGTCGAGAAGCGGCGGGTGCAGCAGATGAGAGATGGTTCGAACCTGTTGGATCGCGCGGTCGACAAGTTGACTTGCTTCGAGCGACGCTTGTCGCATCCCAGGGGATGAATCCTTAGCAAGAATCCCGTCGAGGATCATCTTCGCCGCCGCTAATTCCTGACCCAGCCCATCATGTATCTCGCGTGCGATCCGTCGGCGCTCCTCATCTTGCAACGTCATCATGCGGTTGGAAAGCCGCCGGAGAGCGGCTGTCCGGCTTTCGACCATCCTCTCGAGTTCAATTGCGTTTTCCCGAATGGATTGCTCGAGTAACTTGCTATCGTGAATGTCGGAACACGTGCCATACCACTTGAGAATGTTGCCGTCCTCATCGCGAACAGGCACTGCACGCGCTCGAAACCAGCGATACTGCGAGTCTGCAGCACGAAGCCGATAGTCACATTCGTATCGTTGGCCCGACTTTACACAATCCATCCATCGCGCGAGGCTCTGGTCTTTGTCCTCTGGATGTACGTACTCCAGCCACCCGTGTCCCACCGCTGACTCTGGCAATGCTCCAGTGTATTCGTAGAATCTTGCGCTGATGTAGTCCCTTGCGCCGTCTGTGTTTCGGCTAAAAATGATGTCGGGAGCGGTCTGCACAATAGCATCCAATTCCTGATTCTTCTGTGCCAACTCACCGTTGAGCTTTTGCAGGGCGAGGGCTTTGTGTTCAAGTTCTTCCGTGCGTTGAGCAACGCGCTTCTCCAACTCCGCATTCAGCCGTTTCAACTGCTGATTCTTCCGGTGAAGCTCGGCAAACACTTTCACTTTGGCCCGCAGGACTTCGGGGACGATTGGAACGGAAAGGTAATCGACTGCCCCGTGCTGATATCCCTTAAGCCGGTCGAGGTCCGTAAGATGAACTGCTGAAATAAAGATGATCGCGGTTTTCTGGAAACGCGGGTGCTGGCGGATGATCTCCGCGAGTTCGAAGCCGTCGATCTCGGGCATACTCACGTCCATCAAGACCGCTGCGACATCAGTTTTTAGCAGCTTCTCCAGTGCCTCCTTGGCAGAGGTGGCCTTGATTAGGTTCTCGCCTAGATCAGACAGGATTGCCTCGTAGCTGAGCAACTTGCCTGGCTGATCGTCCACCATCAAGATGTTTACTGCTTCCTGGGACTTCATCGTCTTTCGAGATGGCTCCGCCGTTTCGTTTGGTTTTACGTCGGTGCTAGAGCTAGTGCTCATCGATGCAACCACATGCGCAAAGCAGAAAGCAATTGTTCAGTGTTGACCGGTTTGGCCAGGTACTCTGACGCTCCGGCCTCCAAGCATTTCTCGCGGTCGCCTTTCATCGCTTTGGCGGTTAAAGCAATAATCGGAAGCCGCCGGAACGAAGCGTTCTGTCGGATGACCTGCATCGTCGCATAGCCATCCATCTCGGGCATCATGATGTCCATGAGAACAATCGCCACATCCGGTGTGGACTCCAGCATAGATATCGCTTCCCGTCCGGTACCAGCCGTGAGAACGATCATTCCGCGGCGTTCAAGCACGCTGCTGAGGGCAAAAATGTTACGCATGTCGTCATCGACAACCAGCACCTTCTTGCTTACCAACGCATCATCGGAACGATGCAGGCGGTCCAGCATCTTCTGCTTTTCCTGGGGTAGATCGGCTACCACACGGTGCAAGAACAGCGCCGTCTCATCCAATAACCGTTCGGGTGACTCGACGCCCTTTACAACGACACTGCGAGCCAACGTGTGCAGGCGTGCGTCCTCTTCGGGAGATAGCTCTTTGCCAGTAAAAACAATCACCGGCAAGTCTTTAACATCGGGGATGTCGCGAAGTCTTTCCAGAATGTCGAAACCCGTCATATCGGGAAGTCTCAGATCGAGCACCACGCAGTCGAATGACTCGTCAACAACAAGTCTCAACGCTTCGGCCCCCGTCGACGCCACGATGACATCGATGTCGTCATAACCAAGCAACTCCCGGATGCTGAGCTGCTCAGCGGGGTTATCTTCGATGATGAGAAGGCGCTTGCGGCGCGGTGCTGCGTACTCTTTAATTCGCGCTAACGCTGATTCAAGTTCGTCGGGGTTTGTCGGCTTTGTAACAAACGCAAATGCCCCACGGGCCAAACCGTGCTGCCGGTCTTCATCCAGAGTCAACATCTGGACAGGGATATGTCGCGTCGCCGGATCCTGCTTCAGATGGTTCAGGACCGTCCAGCCCAGCATATCGGGCAGGAAAACATCCAATGAGACGGCCGTCGGATGAAACTCGCGAGCAAGAGCCAGTGCTTCCGCACCGCGCAGTGCCGCGAGCACTTTGAAACCCTTGTCCCTTGCCAGATCGCACAGCACCCGAGCGTAGTGCGGATCATCCTCCACGATCAGAAGCACAGCATCATCGGGTTGCAAGTCTTCGCGATCGTCCGCAATTTGTTCGACCGGTCGTTCCGACACAACGATATTCGAGAGCGAGAGCGGAGTCGTCGGAGCTTTCCAGTCCGATGGACCCAGCCTCGAAGCAGAAGGGCCGACGTACGTGAGCGGCAAGTAGAGCGTGAAGGTGCTGCCCTGCCCGGGGATGCTTTTCAGTTGGATCTCGCCGCCAAGCAGGCTTGCTAATTCGCGACTGATGGCGAGACCCAATCCAGTTCCGCCGTATTTACGGCTGGTGCTGGCATCTGCTTGTTGGAATGCCTCAAAGATGATTCGCTGCTTATCGGGCGCGATTCCGATTCCTGAGTCGGTAACCTCGAATGCCACGATCGACGCGGCGCCACTAAGGATCGGATGATCTTCGCTCCAACCTTTCTTTGCAACGGAAACTGACAGGCACACTGAGCCATGTTCGGTGAACTTGAATGCATTCGAGAGAAGATTCTTCAGCACCTGCTGCAAACGTTTCGAGTCCGTCACCAAACTCCGGGTGAGGTGAGGGTCGGAATGCACTTCGAATGCAAGCTTTCGGTTTTCAGCCTCATGGCGGAACGGACGAGCCACCATTTCGAGCAGATTTGCAAAGAAAACTTCTTCGGCTTCGACCGAAACCGTTCCCGACTCAATCTTCGAGAGATCGAGGATGTCGCTGATGAGGTTGAGCAAGTCCGTACCCGCGCCATGAATGGTTCGTGCAAATTCAACCTGCTTAGGAGTCAGGTTGTGATCCGGGTTCTCACTCAACTGCTGGCCCAGAACCAGAATCGAGTTCAGCGGTGTCCGCAACTCGTGAGACATATTCGCCAGGAACTCGGACTTGTATTTCGACGTAAGGGCGAGCTCTTTGGCTTTCTCTTCCAAAGCTCGGCGAGCCTGTTCAATTTCCTGGTTCTTTCGTTCGACCTCAACGTTCTGTTCGGCCAACTGTTGAGCTTTCTGTGCGAGCTGCTCGTTGGTCTGCTGCAACTCCTTCTGCTGCGTTTGCAATTCGGTCGCCAACTGTTGCGACTGCTTGAGCAAGCCTTCGGTCTGCATCGTCGCTTCGATACTGTTGAGCACGATGCCAATGCTGGCGGTCAATTGCTCAAGGAATGCAAGGTGTGACGCCGTAAAGATACTCAGCGATGCTAGTTCGATGACGGCTTTGACTCGATCCTCAAAAAGCACCGGAAGAACGATGACGTTCTTCGGAACGGACGCAAATAGACCGGAGCAAATGGAAACGGTTTTCTCTGGAAGGTCAGCGATCAACATACGCCTCTTTTCGGCCGCAACCTGCCCAACCAGTCCGTCGCCGATCTTGAGTCTGCGAAGGTGGCCGTTCTCGCCATCATCAGCGAATGCGGACAACAGCACCAACCCCGCGGACTCTTCGGTCTCCATCTGGTAGATCACGCCCTGTTGTGCATTTACCAGCGGCACGAGTTCTGAGAGCAACATGCGTCCAACAGTCGCGAGATCCCGCTGGCCCTGAAGCATACCTGTGAATCGTGCCAGGTTGGTCTTGAGCCAGTCTTGTTCGGTGTTACGATCAGTCGTGAGTCGCAGGTTGTCAATCATCGTATTGATGTTGTCTTTCAACTCTGCGACTTCGCCGCTGGCTTCGACCTGAATCGATCGAGTTAGATCTCCTTTCGTCACAGCGGTTGCCACTTCGGCGATCGCGCGGACCTGGTTCGTGAGGTTGTCAGCCAACAAGTTGACGTTACCGGTGAGATCTTTCCACGTGCCTGCGGCTCCGGGTACGTTCGCTTGTCCACCAAGGCGGCCTTCCACGCCGACTTCGCGTGCAACTGTGGTGACCTGATCAGCGAACGTTGCCAGCGTGCCGGTCATGTTGTTGATGGTCTCGGCCAACGCTGCGATTTCACCCTTGGCATTGACCGTCAACTTCTGAGTCAGATCTCCGTTCGCGACAGCCGTTACAACTTTGGCGATACCGCGAACTTGCTCCGTAAGGTTCACCGCCATGACGTTGACGTTGTCGGTCAGATCTTTCCAAATACCGGCGACGCCTGGCACTTGTGCCTGACCGCCGAGCTTGCCGTCTGTTCCAACCTCGCGTCCGACACGCGTAACTTCAGCGGCGAACGCATTCAACTGGTCCACCATCGTGTTGATGGTGTTCTTGAGCTCGAGAATCTCGCCTTTCACGTCAACCGTGATTTTTCGCGACAAGTCGCCGCGGGCCACAGCCGTGGTCACCTCTGCGATGTTTCGGACCTGAGCCGTAAGATTACCGGCCATCGCGTTAACAGAGTCTGTGAGGTCTTTCCAGGTGCCAGCGACGCCAGGCACGTTCGCCTGTCCACCCAGTCGGCCTTCGGAGCCAACTTCGCGAGCCACGCGTGTAACCTCAGCCGCGAACGACCTCAGTTGCTCCACCATCGTGTTCAGCGTTTCTTTAAGTTGAAGGATTTCACCACGCACGTCGACGGTGATCTTACGTGACAAGTCTCCGTTCGCGATTGCGGTCGCGACCTCGGCGATGTTTCGCACCTGGCCAGTCAAGTTGCTGGCCATGAAGTTTACATTGTCGGTGAGGTCCTTCCACGTACCGGCGACACCCGGCACTTGGGCTTGACCGCCGAGCTTCCCATCTGTACCGACTTCACGAGCCACGCGCGTGACTTCGCCCGCGAACGCATTAAGTTGGTCTACCATCGTGTTGATGGTGTTCTTCAGTTCGAGAATTTCGCCTTTTACGTCAACCGTGATTTTGCGTGACAAATCACCGCGAGCCACGGCCGTCGTGACTTCCGCGATGTTTCGCACCTGGCCCGTCAGGTTACTGGCCATAAAATTCACGTTGTCGGTGAGGTCTTTCCACGTTCCCGCGACGCCGGGCACCTGTGCCTGACCACCAAGTTTTCCGTCGGAGCCGACTTCACGGGCCACGCGCGTCACTTCTGCGGCGAACGCGTTCAACTGGTCCACCATCGTGTTGATGGTTTCTTTCAACAACAAAATCTCACCGCTAACGTTTACCGTGATCTTCTTCGACAAGTCGCCACTGGCAATTGCTGTGGAGACCTCGGCGATGTTTCGCACCTGCCCGGTGAGATTGCTGGCCATCGAGTTCACGGAGTCCGTAAGGTCCTTCCACGTTCCACCGACACCAGGCACAACCGCTTGGCCGCCCAGCTTTCCATCGGTTCCGACTTCTCGGGCAACACGCGTTACTTCCGATGCGAACGAACGCAGCTGATCCACCATGGTGTTGATGGTATCTTTGAGTTCGAGAATTTCACCCTTCACATCGACCGTGATCTTTCTTGACAAGTCCCCGCGAGCCACAGCGGTTGCGACCTCGGCGATGTTTCTGACCTGACCCGTCAGGTTACTGGCCATGAAGTTCACGTTGTCCGTCAGATCTTTCCACGTTCCGGCAACGCCCGGAACCTGCGCCTGTCCGCCGAGTTTTCCTTCCGTACCGACCTCGCGCGCAACGCGCGTTACTTCCCCTGCGAACGCGTTCAATTGGTCCACCATCGTGTTGATGGTGTTCTTGAGTTCGAGAATCTCGCCCTTCACGTCGACGGTGATCTTCCGTGACAAGTCGCCGCGAGCGACGGCTGTTGTCACTTCGGCGATGTTTCGCACCTGGCCCGTCAAGTTACCGGCCATTGAGTTCACTGAGTCGGTTAGATCTTTCCAGGTTCCCGCGACGCCCGGGACGTTTGCTTGTCCACCCAAGCGGCCTTCTGTTCCGACTTCGCGGGCAACACGCGTCACTTCACCGGCGAACCGGTTCAGTTGGTCTACCATCGTGTTGAGAGTTTCTTTTAGCTGAAGAATCTCGCCGCGGACGTCGACAGTGATCTTGCGCGACAAGTCACCACTAGCAATTGCGGTGGCTACTTCCGCGATGTTTCGCACCTGGCCCGTGAGATTGCTGGCCATGAAGTTCACATTGTCAGTGAGATCTTTCCAGGTGCCACCGACGCCAGGGACTTGTGCCTGACCACCGAGTTTGCCTTCTGTGCCGACTTCGCGGGCCACACGCGTTACTTCGCCGGCGAACGCGTTGAGCTGGTCCACCATCGTATTGATGGTGTCTTTGAGTTCGAGAATTTCGCCCTTCACGTCGACCGTGATCTTTCTTGACAAGTCGCCGCGAGCCACCGCAGTTGTAACCTCGGCGATATTTCGAACCTGCGCCGTCAGGTTGCCCGCCATCGCGTTGACCGAGTCGGTCAAGTCCTTCCAGGTCCCGGCCACACCGGGAACCACCGCTTGTCCGCCGAGTTTTCCGTCGGTACCGACTTCGCGCGCGACGCGTGTAACCTCCGACGCAAACGAACGCAGCTGATCCACCATCGTGTTGATGGCTTCTTTCAGTTGCAGAATTTCGCCGCGCACATCGACCGTGATCTTGCGGGAGAGGTCACCGCTCGCGACAGCGGTCGCAACCTCCGCGATGTTACGCACCTGGCCCGTCAAGTTGCTGGCCATTAGGTTGACGTTGTCCGTCAGGTCTTTCCAGGTGCCTGCTACATCGGGTACTTGTGCTTGTCCGCCCAGTTTGCCTTCGGTACCGACCTCGCGAGCGACGCGAGTAACTTCTGCCGTGAACACTCCAAGTTGCTGAATCATTGTGTTCACGAGGTTGGCAGAGCGGAGGAATTCGCCCTCAAGCGGTCTGCCGTCTACATCGAGCCGCACGGTCTGAGTCAGGTCTCCTTGAGCTACAGCGGCGATCGCACGCGTAACTTCTGCCGTCGGACGAAGCAAATCCTCAACGAGAGTATTCACCGAGACTTCCATCTCGCCCCAGGCGCCGCGGGACTCATGGAAGCGGGTACGCTCTCGAGTCTTGCCCTCTTTTCCCACAACCTGCCCGACACGCCTTAGTTCCTGCGCCATGTGCTGGTTGGCCGCGACAATCGCATTGAAGGTGTCGGCGATTTTTCCAGGGAGCCCGACCCACGTCCCAGGTAGACGCACGGTAAAGTCCCCATCCCGCATGCTTTGCAGGCTGGTCAAGATGACGGTCAGGTCCACGGACTCCTGCGAGTTTTTGGTCTTGCCATTATGCCTTGGTAACGAGGCAATGGCTTCTTCCTGATCAGGTGTGAGTTCGTTTACTTCGGATCTCTTCATCTTCTGTCACCGACAGAGCAGGTGAACTAGGAAAGCGAATCCCTAACGAGATTCATTCCCTTAAAAGCTCCTACGTTTTCGAAGGAGCGATAGTTGAATTTGCTGGAAAGCTTGGAGTCAGAAGGTCCGACACACTTTCACACCTCTGAGCACCTCGGGTTATTGGAGCACCATCAATAGCCTAATTCCCTAAGGTATTTCCTGTAGCTGGCTAGCTATAGGCCGCCCAAAGCTGAGGGAAGTCGAAGAAACTCGCCCCTTGTCGGTCATCGCCCCCTTGGAGGCCCCTGTGGACGACTTGGCGGCGCCTGCCTCTGTTGCAGGTGTTCCTGCTGCTGAGTGTGCCTTTGCTGAAGTTGTTGGGTTTGTTGCTGATGCCGCTGCTCCACTTGTTGCTTCCGGGCTTCATCGGCATTCTGCTTCTGCAGTTGCTGGTGCTCCTTTTCTTGTTGCTGCTGGAGTTTTTGTCGCTCCTTGTCTTGCTGTTGCTGAAGTTTTTCCTGCTGCCGCTGGTATTTTTGATCGAGTTTCGCGTTCCCAGTATTGGGTGCGGCTGGACGATTCATTGGCGGAAGATCGTGGGGATGTATCGCGTTGGGGTGACCGCCTTCACCGCTACCACGGGGCTGGTTCGCCCCCCGATTCGCCGGTGGGTTATAAGGTCCGCCCGCTTGACGGGCAGGAACCGCACCGCGTCCGCTGAACTCTCCTGCTCGTTCGGTGGCGGCTACTGGCGGTTTGCCGTGGTTCGTAGACGCGCGAAACTGAGGATTTCCTCGGGCTTCTTGTACCTGGTGCGTTTGCGCCGCTACTGGCGGAACATGCCGCTCGCGTGCGAATGCTTCCTGCTCTGCGGTTGGGCGTGCCACAACGCCGCCGTTACCGCCGTTATAGCTGACACGATTGATCGTCGTATTGTTGTTGATGACCGTCGTGTTATACACGTTTCGGACGTTCGTAACATTCACATTCGTCACGGAGCGGTTGTAGAAGAAGCGATCGCCGTCCCATCTTCCGCCCGCGAAACCTTCGCCGAAATAACCGAAGCCATAATTGATTCCGCCGTAGAACCCAACATGCGGCCCCCAATAGCCCTCATAGAACAAGAAAGAGCCGCCTACCCAACCCCAGTAGGGCGGAGTCCAGAGAAACCCTGGTTGCGGCGCAAGCACCCAGGTTCCAGGCACCCAGTAATAGTCGCCTCCATCGTCGTCCCATGCCCAGTAACCTGGAGTCCAGATGTAGCCGTCTCCCGGACAAAGAGGCTGCTCGTAAACCGGCAGGGGCGGCGGTCCGAAACCGACCGAGATGCGTAGTTGTGCAAAGGATGCGGTTGTCAGAAGTAATAAGAGAGACGCTAGCGAAACACTGCGGAGGCGAGTGCGCAAGGCTTTTTCTCCTGGCGGAAGATTGTAATTACGATTTCACCGGATAGTCGAGGCCTCTTTCAAACATAAAAAGGTGGCTACCGGTTGGTAGCTGTTTCTTCGATAGGCGAGTCACACGGCTCTTCTTCCCAGTACGAAGTGGAGTATCAACGAGATAACGGCGAAGACCAGCAGCAAGTGAATCAAACCGCCAGCGACGTGGAACACCGTGAAACCGCCGAGCCATGCAATCAGCAGAATGATGAACAACACTGTCCAGATACTCATGTCGTCTCCTCTTGGATCGTACGATGCCGCGGCTTCGGTCGTCCGTTTGAGCGTGAAAATCCCGCGGAACCAGCATTCAAATTAGCCCCCGTACGTTTCTCTGTCAGTAATTAGAACTCTGTAGCCTACATGAAATGTATCTGTACTCAGGGTTAGGAGGCGCTCACTGATCCGCAGAGAAAGGCCGGATTCGCCGCAATTAACCACGCCAAACAACCTTGCCAACCGATTCGCAACTAAAGACCCAGCAGAGTACTGGAGACGAGCTAAACTGACTCAACGCGGCGAACGTCTTTATCTTGGGGACTGTGATTCAACTTCTTGCTTGAGTGGATCCGGCACGCAATTATGAAAACTCCGCACGTGGTGTTGCACACGCTGATCTGCTTTGCGTTGTTTCTCGGTCTGTGCACCACATGTGCAGGATATTCTGTCCTCACTCATGAAGAGGTGGTCGATCTGCTTTGGAAAGACGACATTCAGCCTCTTCTGGTCAGCCGTTTCCCAGACGCGACCCCAGAAGATCTTCGAAAAGCACACGCGTTTGCCTACGGTGGCTCGCTCGTGCAAGACATGGGTTATTACCCGTTCGGAAATAAATACTTCAGCGATCTTACGCATTACGTCCGCAGTGGCGACTTCGTTGTCAATCTGATTAATGAGGCAACCGATCTAAATGAGTACGCCTTCGCGCTCGGCGCACTCGCTCACTATTCCGCCGATAATATGGGACATCCGGCGATCAACCAATGTGTGGCGATGTTGTTCCCGAAGCTGCGTGAGAAATACGGCTCGCATGTGACCTACGAAGACAATCCGAAGGCCCACATTCGCACTGAGTTTGGCTTCGACATGACGCAGGTTGCAAAGAATCGCTACACTTCAGATCGCTATCACGATTTCATAGGCTTTGAAGTAGCGAAGCCAGTTTTGGAGCGGGCGTTTCAAGACACCTATGGCGTCCCCCTCAGCCAAGTACTGCCGAACGAAGACTTAGCGATTGGAACTTTTCGGCGCGCAATCAGCCACATCATTCCTGAAATGACTCGAGTGGCTCTTGTTGCGAGGAAGAAAGAGCTGGTATCAGAGACCCCAAATTTCAATTCGCGCAAATTTCGATATTACCTATCGCGGGCAAAGTATCAGCGGGAGTGGGGTAAGGGATATCGCAAACCGGGCACCGGCACCCGGGTTCTTGCATTCTTCCTTCGCTTCGTCCCCAAGGTCGGTCCATTCAAAGCACTCGATTTCAAGATTCCGACACGCAAGACCGAGGACGTTTACATCGCGAGCGTAAATCAAACCCTCGAGAACTATCGAGGACTGTTGACCGATGTTCGCAGCAAGAAACTTCACTTGGCGAACACAGATTTTGACACGGGAAAAATGACTTACGCTGGCGAATACGAACTGACTGACAAAGCATACGCGCACCTGTTGGATCGTTTGGCGCGCGACAATTTCGCACAGATCACTCCAGAATTGCGCGAGAACATTCTTGGGTTCTATCACGATCCCGAAGCCCCACTTGCCACCAAGAAGAACGCTCAAGAGTGGCAGAAGACGCAAAGCGAGGTTGAGAGGCTAAGATCACTCGAATCGCCCAAGCCACTCCAGTCGCAGATTGTGGAACTACCTTGACCCTCGCCGTTCGCACCATCTTTTGAAACACTCCATTCTTCCCAACCCCGACTCAGCCCAAAGCAACTAAGTACAAGTTCGTTAATCAACAATTGAGTGCGCCATGTGGCGTATCCAAGGGAGGAATCTTATGGCAGACGAGATGGAAAAGAACAAGCAGCAGAGCGGACAAGCCGGTAATCAGGGTGAGCACCCGGGTCAGCATGGGAATCAGCCTGGACAGCAGAAAAACCAAACCGGTCAGACGGGCCAGCAGAGCGGACAGAAAAAGGGCGGCCAGGGTGAAGATCAGAATGAAGACCTGGATCGTCAGCGTCGCGCGTCATAGTGTGCACCCGAAGCAAAAGAAATCCCGGCCTAAGGGCCGGGATTTTCTTCTGAGTCGTGAATGGTGCCTTCCAGAGAACGCAAGACGCACCGCGCTCACCGAAGAGCCGAGCGCGGCGCGTGAAGCGTTACGCTCCCTCAGGAGAATGCAACACTCGGAAAATGTTGCCGCCATTGGACCATACGAGAACGAGTGCATCTTGTCCCTTCGGCACGTTCGAAAGGGCTTGTTGCACGTCACTCGAACTCTGGACCTTGTGGCGGTTCACCTCGAGAATGACATCTCCTTGTTGGAGCCCGGCTTCATCCGCTGAGCTGCCGGGCTGAACTTGCTCAACCACGGGACCATGGATGTCACTCGGCACCTGAAGCTGCTCGCGCATATCAGGCGTGAGGTTGGCGATGCCAAGCCCCCACCGCATTTTGCCGTGTCCCTCACTGGATGAAGACTCGTCATCGCTGGCGCGCTTTCCGAGTTCTTCCAGAGTCACAGGGATGTTCATGCTCTTGCCATCACGAAGAATAGTGAGCTCTACTTTGGTTCCCGGTTTTTGCTGACCAATGACAACCTGCAGTTCACCCGCGTCACTAACAGCGTGACCGTTCACCTCGATGATCACATCGCCAACCTGGAGACCGGCCTTTGCGCCGGGTGAATCAGGCTCGACCTGCGACACAACTCCGCCAGTCGCGGCGGAATCGCCGAAGAATTTCGCATTCTCTGGCGTCACGTCCGCGATGCCGATGCCGATGTGGCCGTGGGTAACTTTTCCATCGCGAATCAGAGTTTCGACAGTCGGCCTCACGATCTGACTCGGAATAGCAAATCCCATTCCCGAGAACGTGCCCGAGGGCGAAATCAGGAAGGTGTTGATGCCCACCACTTCGCCGCGCGCATCGACCAACGGACCACCGGAGTTGCCAGGATTGATCGCGGCATCGGTCTGAATGAACTCACCCGGTTTGCTGCGGTTCGTTGGATCCGGGTTCGCGCGATGCAGCGCGCTCACAATCCCCCGGGTAACAGTGAAACGGAATCCGTAGGGGTTTCCAAACGCGAGCACCGTCTGCCCAGGCCGGACTTCCTTCGAGTCTCCCCAGGGGACACTCGTCATGTCCGTACCATTCACTTTCAAAACAGCAAGGTCAGTGAGTGGGTCGGTTCCGATCAGTTTCGCTTTCAAAACGCGGCGATCGCTGGTTGTAACGCGAATGTCTACCGCACCGTCGACTACGTGATTGTTGGTGACGATGTATCCGTCAGGTGAAATCACTACGCCGCTGCCCATACCGTGTTCAATCTGAGGCTGCTGGTGCTGCCGCATGCCTGGACCGAACTGCCCGAATGGACCTGATCCACCGAAGAACTGTTGCATGTCATCCGGCGTCTCTCTATCCTCAGCCTCCTGCTTCGCACGGGAAGTGACCATGACATTGACGACGCCTGGCGTAACTCGTGCCGCCAGAGTCTCCATTGCTTTGTCGACCGCCAGTAACGCGCCGACGCTGTCTGTATCAAGCGGAGCGGCAGATGGTGCAGCGCTCGCAGCTCTTGCCATCAACGGCTGCACCCATCGGTACCCTACTGCCGACGCGGTGAAGGCTATTGCCAAGGCTGGCAATGCCAACCTTCGCATCCATTTCTTTTTGTTTTCGTCTAACCAGCTTCCTGCATTCATTTCCTACATTCCTCCAAGATTTGTCTTAACTAATTCCTTAGTTGCTCACGATGAACTCTGACACGCTTCCTTCTTGCCTTGACTCCCTCTAAATTTCCTTGTGGGGAACTTGAATGGCTGCAGCGTTCACTGGCGTGCGCAGAACCGTGACGTGCCACATTTGGATCTGATAATTCACGGCATCCGCTCCCCGGCTCTCAATCACGACGAGAACCGTTCCTCTCATCGGAATCTGGTTGGTACTTCCATTCGTAAATCGCACCGTTGCTTCAGGGCGTGCTTTAAGCTTCACATGCCTTTTCGGCGATTGCTTCTGCTTCAAGGGCTTCGTCTGCACTGGACCTAAGTCGAGTTTTGCCGGGACGATCACCGCTTTGGGCAACGGTCCCGAGGCAAAGCGATGGGTCTGCGCTCGAGCCGTTTGTGACGGTACATGGACCATGGGAGAAGACATTGCGGTTATGCCACCGTCAACCGGGACCGGCTGATTGTTTTCGAACGCTATGAGTTGGGGTGCACGAGAGATCCAGATCGCAGTCCCAGTCGCAAATATGGCAACGAGGGAAACAACAGGCTTCCATCCCCGGTTCGGCGAGAGCGCTCGATTCGGATCAAGAATTCGCCCGACACGCAATGACATTTGGCGAATGCGACCTAGTGCGGCCTGAGCCAGCACAACGCTTCGCTGGAGGAAGCTTCGTTCAGCCAACCGAGTCAAGCACTCGGCATATGCACGCGGACTAGCCGCTTCAGCAAGGACGATGTCATCACACGCGCTCTCTCGTTCCAGCGCTATTTTTTTGTCAATCCACCACACTGCGGGATGGAAAAAGAAAATGGCCTTTATGACTTGCTGCGCAAGGTTTGTCCAATCGTCCCAGCGTCCCAGGTGCGCTAACTCGTGAACGAGGATTTGATTTACCTCGTCAGCGGAGAGCTCTCGCATCACCCACTCGGGAATTACAACCGCCGGCTTCAGTAACCCGATAGCCGCGGGGACACGGACGCGTGCAGACGTACACATTGCAACGTTTCGTTTCGCCGAGTAACGACGAAGCGTCTCCTCTAATGCAGGACTCAAGGAAGCCGGCTGAAGCGGAGTGCAACTCCTACGCAGAGCGTGTAAATGCCAAGCCGCTTTGATAACGCCACACAGGAACCAGCCGGCAATTACCGCCCACATGGCTAAGACGTAGACTGCCCATCGAGCCGGTACTGTGATGGCGGGATGAGCTGATGAATAATAAGGAGCGGGGTGCGAAAGCCAAGCACCGCCTGAAATCGGCAGAACTGCAATCGCAACTAGTGCCGAAAACCAGACGGCAAATCTCGTGCCCGCGCTGTGACGGGTAAAGCGGAGAACAATACCTGCACAGAAAGCAATCAGAATTCCTTCCGCGAGCGACTGCACCGCACGCGCTGTGAACGTCTCTGCGAGAAGATGGAGTGCGGTAACCATGCGCGACTATTTGCTCCTCTCGAGCAGGGTGCGCAACCGCGTTAATTCGTCTGCATCGATGCTTTGCTCTTCCAGGATATTCAGGAGGAGCTGCTCGTGACTATTTCCAAAAAATCGGCTTACCAGATGACTGACCTCGAAGCGCCGCGCATCGTTGCGATCAACCTTCGGAATGTATACGTGAGCCCGTTTGTCTTTCACGTGCTTCACGTAACCCTTTGTTTCAAGAATGCGGATAATCGTCAGGACCGAGTTGTAAGCCAGCGGTGGCTCGCCCGGCAGCGCTTCCAGGACTTCGTGCACCGTGCCTGCCCCTTTTTCCCAGAGCACGTTCATAATCCGCAATTCGGCTTCTGTTAGGGTCGCTGACTTGTTCCGCGCCAAGGCTCTCTTTCCTTCTTCAATAATTAAGACGTATGACTTTACAAAAGGTCAACTAATTTGTTAGTTGCACAAGCGCAGTGCCGAGATGCCTAGGGCTCGAAAACGAGAAACATCCCAAAACAACAAGCTTACTTTTCATTAACTTACCAAGACTGAGGTGCTTGTTGACTCAAGGCCAAAGGGAGCTATTCATCCTAAATTCTTGTGGATCTCACGGCCTCGTTTCCAACACAAACAAGAAGGCCGTCCGGCGCCGCTGGACGGCCTTTTGGCTTCAGATTTTCGTATTCACTCGTCTCTGAATCTCACTCGTAGGTGAAGTTAAGTTCGTCCACGTAGACGTCATAAGCCGACTGCTTGGAGTTCCCATCCATCTGGTAGTTGATAGTGATCCCCCACCACCCAGGCGCCGAAAACGGAGCATAGGTCCAATTCAGCGTATGAGTTTGTCCGTTGAACGTGATCGATTGATACAGCAACTGGTTATTCGACGTTCGCTGCACTTGAATCGTCACGTGATTCCACGCATTCTCGTTGGGATAGCAGGGAATGCCGGTCGGCACCCATTTTGCATGCACGTTATCCCAGACATCCCATTCGTTTCCACCGGCAATCCGGCACTCGTGTCCCCAGGTGAAGCCCATGCCGTTGAAGAACTGATTGATGTCGAACTCAAGTGCCTGTGATGCACCCAGGTTGCTGCCGTAGAAATAGACATCGTAGGTAAAAGTGTGGAGTGTTGGTACCAAGGTGTGATTCGTGTCGGGCAATCCCTGGGAAGACAAATCTCCGATCAAATGGTTATTCCAGAGAACGTCGGAGTAGTCCATGTTTCCGCCGATGTTGTATTGCGTCGAGTTGCCTGACATCGATGGAGACTTAATGCCTTGATACATTGCCCATGTCGTCCCCGGTCCGGCAGGCGTGCACTTGGCACAGTCCCCGTAGTCGGGAGGCTGTTGTGCATACCCACTCCAGCCACCATCGCTATGAACGTTGTAGAAGGTCTTTCCATTCCCTGAAACGTTGATCGTGACTGGACTTGTGGCGGCACCGCCGCAACCATCCCATTCTTCAATCGTAGTGTTGTAGGTCCCCGGGCTGAGGTTGAGCGTTGTGTTGAGATTGGCTCCATTCGTCGTGTATACCAGTTGGTTAGGCGCAGTATATATACCCATCGAAGAGACACCCTTCGAACAGGTTGTTGTCGCTGTAGCAACGAAGTTCACGCTGGTGCCGACCTGTCCATTGTTTGTCGGTGATGTGACGTGCACGCCGGTGCCTTCTTGAACCGTGATGTTCACACCTGCGGTCGACGAACCTCCGCAGTTGTCCCACGCCACAATCACAACGTTATATTGGCCGGCATTCAGGCTAAGAGTCGCATTCAGCTTCGATCCGCTCGAGGTATAGTCCAGCCAATATGGCGAAGGATAGATCCCCATTGAGCCGATGCCTTTGGAGCACGAGGTCGTCGCATTTGCTACGAAGTTTACGTTTGTACCCACCGTACTGTTGTTCGACGGACTGGACACGGTTACCCCCGCGAACGCTGTCGCGAGGGAAAAAAAGACGAGAATGGCCGTTGAGATGGTTGCGCGATTCTTCATTTTGACTATTTCTCTCCGGTTGGGGATTTGGTCGAGGACCGGTAAAGCGATACAACTCAGAGGGATACACCAATCAGGCGCGGAGCACCCTCAATTCCAGAAACTGCTGAGCCACCCAAACGGACGTTCGGGCGTGAGCGGAATTTGTGAGCGGAGGCCTTAATCTATACAGGCTTCCCCCGAGTGTCAAAGGGAAAATTCAGTATTTACACAATTATTGCAATCACAAGGGCTAATACCAGGATTTGAAGGATGAGAAAGCCAGGAGCGAATGCGATATAAAGTGGAATAGCTGAGGGAATAGCAGCTTCAGAAGGAATATTTCAGACGGTGTGAAAAGTCAACGGTGCTGGTCTTCGACCCCGCTAAAAAAAGAAATTCTCAGTCAAGAGAACTCAGCGCCGCTTGAAGTACTGTACCGCTCGCTCGTGCGCCTCTGCCGCACTTCGGGTCGCGAACGTTCCGAGATTCTTGCGCTTCCCGGTCTTGGCGCTCTTTTTGCGGGAATAGAGACGATACTGCCCATTCCTGAGTTTGCGAATCATAGTCGAATGAGTACTCTGTGCATCGTTGCAAAGCTCAGGCGGCCTTCCGAGTGCGACTGGCCTTTACCGCGGCATTGTGACGTGACGCGGCGCCGCGTTTGCGCGCTGCAGTTCGCGCCTGATTTGAAAGAGCAGATTTTGATGCTGCCGAGTGGCCTTTTTTCTTGAGCGCCTGACTGGTCGCTCTTGACCGTTTGGCAGAGACCTTGTGATTTGCGCCCGTCTGTCCCCGACGAGAATCGCGGCTCGCTTTCTCCTTGCTTTCCGCTGATACGTTACTGCCACTCGGCGAGGGAAGTTTCACGCCCGCTCTACGCGCTTTCGAAAGCCCGATCGCGATGGCTTGCTTCGCCGACGCGGCACCGTGTTTGCCTTCGCGGACATGGTGCATCTCTTCGCGAACAAACTCTCCGGCCTGAGTGCTCGGCGACTTTCCTTCGCGAGCATCTTCTCGCGCACGTTCCACAGTTTGCTTTTCAGGCATGCTGGACCTCCTGACGTGAGCTTAGTTTCCCAGCTTGAAAAGAACATCGAAGAATTTCTGTAAAGAGTGCTACTGACGACTGTACTCAATCCGAGGCCGACCATATATCAGTTCGCGAATAGGTTCACTTTGTCGAGCCAGACGTTGTAGGGTTCCTGTTTATAGTTACCGTCCATCTGGAACGCGATATCAATCTCTTCTTGGTACCACTTCGGTTGCGCGGTGTAGTAGATGTTCACGGGATACTCCTGATCCGCTACGCTAAGGCTGATGTAATGCACTTGGTTGCCGACCCTCTCTAGTTGCCACACCAGATGGATCCACGTATTCGATGGGAAGTGATTGCACGGGATTGAAATGGGTACCCATACTTCATGCAGTGGATCCCATATGTTCCACTCGTGCGTCTGATCGAAATCGCACTGCGTGCCCCAAGTCCACCGGGTCCCGCCAAATGCCTGATTTACGTCGAATTCGAGTGATTGAGGAGCGTTGCCGTTGTCGATATAGAAGTAGAGATCGTAAGTGAAGTGACTGACGCTGTTTCCACCACCGATCGGTGTCCAATACAGTTCGTTCGAATAGACGTGACTGCCAGCCAGGCTAAACTTGGCCGCTGATCCGTCCAATGATGGCGTCGTCTGATGAAGTGACAGATTCGACGCTGCAACGCCCAGTCCTGCCGCACATGTCGAGCCTGCGATCACAGCTGAGCACGAGACCCAGTCCGGATCATCTTGGAGGTTGAGCGCCCCTGGCTCCTGACCGATCACATTGACCTGCATCGATGTTGTGGCGACATAGCCCGCCGTGTCTTCCGCGACAACTTCAACTGTGTGCTGACCATTCGGCATCCAGATCAGTTGGTTGAGAGTGGTGTTGGGTGAGTAGAGAACTGCAAATCCGTCAACGTACAAACGCACGGTGTAGATCGGGTCCGGAGGCGTAGCGATCGCAAGAATTGGAACTGGAGAGTTCACGCTCGCCCCGTTTGCCGGGCTAGTAATCGACAGAGGAAAACCGCAAAGAGCGGGTGCCGGCGGCTCGGGCGCAGGTGGCACAATTAATGTGTTTGAAGGGGCCGTCGGAGTGGTGGGGCAATCGGCGACATTCTTTGGCAGACCTTGACAACCCGCCAGCGCGCCAAAAATCACTGCCAGCAATATGCAGCTGAGGAAAACGCCGACATGTTGGCCTTTGATGTTCCGTACCATGCTTCACATTTCTCCCTTGTCGCGTTGGAGTTTGGAAGACCAACATCTGTGAGCGGTCAGAAATGCGGCCAAACACGAACGTCTGAATGCTTTGATCCGTCGCGGCGCAGCTGTTAATTCGCAGTGAGATTCACCTCGTCGAGCCAGACGTTATACGGCTCTTCTCTGTAATTACCATCCATCTGAAATGCAACATCGATTTCCTCCAGAGTCCAGTCGGTCTGATTGTTGAAATATGTGTCGACGTTGTACGTCTGGTCGCCGACAGTAAGGCTTATGTAGTGGACTTGGTTTCCGACTCTCTCCACATTCCAGACGAGGTGAATCCACGTGTTTGCCGGAAAAGGCTTGCAATCGTAGACCGTGGGCGTCCATCCATTCACGTCGTCCCAGATATCCCATTTGCCCGATCCATTGAAATTGCACTCCGAGCCCCACACCCAACGATTCCCGCCGAATGTCTGATTAATGTCGAACTCCAGGGCCTGTGAAGCATTCGGATTGTCGATATAGAAGTAGAGGTCGTAGGTAAAGTGGCTGACATTGTTTCCGCCGGCAACAGGATTGAAGTACAGCATGTTGCAGTAGGCTGGAGGGCTCGTGCAGTTCGACCATGGTCCCCCCATGCTGAATTGCGCCGATTTACCATCCATTGCGGGGCTGGAAACGTTCTGCGTCATTGTGGACTGAGGCGTACCGTGACCAGCGGCGCAGATTTGGCCAGCGCGTCCCGAACCTGGTGGGAACAAAGCGCCACAAGATTGCCATCCGGGCATATCTTGAATAGAACTGATCGCGGTCTGGACTTGGGAACTCACGGTGATCTTAAGAATGGTCGCAGATGTGTATCCTTTGTTGTCCTCTGCCAAGACCTCAAGCGTGTGTTGGCCGGGCGCAATAAAAAGCTGCGCGTTAATCGAGTTTGTGAACGTGAAGTAGATGGCTAGCTGATCGACGTACACCCGCATGAAAAAGATCGGGTTTTTCGGCGAAGCTGATGCAACAACCGTTGCCGGCGAGGTAACCGTTCCACCATCGGTCGGGCTTGATACTGTTAATGGAAAGTCGTTTGAACCGTTTGGATCGGGCGGTATGCAAGTCGATGTTGGCGGCGAACAAGCAGGCGGAGCGGGATATGGGCTATTGTTCGGCGCCCATGTAATCGCAACCGGCGGGGTATCCGGATACGATGGCTGCGACGGTGGAGGAGTCGCCGTGGTTGTGGTTGACATATTCGACGTCCCACATCCAGAAGTAGCGATCGCCATGCCGATAGCGATCAGCACCAAAAAAAGGACATGGTTCCTCGGGGTGACATCCGGGACAGCAGCGAACGCACTCATCTAGGACACACCTCGGCACGTGCAATACGGAAGACGGGTCACAATGAGCGGGAAGAAACCAGGCAACCGCAGGATCGGTTCACGACTGTTTTGCTTACTTTAGTGACATTCCAATCGACCGAGAATACCGCGACTACCTTAAATCTATCGGTGCGAATCCCTGAATAGGATGGAGCTTGCGACTTAATGTGGGTCAGCCGCGTAGAGTTGATGGCCCAACCCTAGATCTGAGTGGTAAACTAGCGTCGGCGCTCAATCTGCCGAATGCTTTTTCAACCTCCGGAGAGGTGGCAGAGTGGCCGAATGCGGCGGTTTGCTAATAGGTAAACCTCTTTGGTATCTATTGTTTAGCTTTGGTACGGTCTGGTGTAAACCCCTAACATTTTTGCCCAGTCTGGAGGATCGTGCAATGGGGTGTGCAATGTTAGAAAGAAATCGAGGGGTGAAGAAAGCGAACCCCGCAACCTAGCTTTCAGATTGCGGGGTAATCGGGCTGATAGTTTTGTACTAAATGGCTAAACGGTCACCCTCTCTTCCTGTTCATGTTTATTTAGTTCCTCAAGATCATATGATTTTTCATCCTCAAGGAATTGTTGAATATCCTTCATATCATCA
>Ga0070734_10002513_pt1 | contig 21972 bp, 16 predicted proteins | sample Coa_R1_8_FD_66444 | JGI IMG/M metagenome (GOLD analysis project Ga0070734, IMG submission 66444) | Surface soil microbial communities from Centralia Pennsylvania, which are recovering from an underground coalmine fire - Coalmine... | ecosystem: Environmental > Terrestrial > Soil > Unclassified ...
AAATGCGTTCAAGCCGCCCAGGATGTTCTCGTCGGCTCCGTAGAGCTGGGCTTGGTGGATGCCTTGAGCATGGAGCTGGTCCACGCGTGCCTTGGCCTGCTCGCGGAGTCTCGAAACCGGTCCAAAGCGGATCGATTGTGTGGGGCAGGCCTGGGCACACGCTGGGGTCAGGTTGTGCTTGAGGCGATCGTAGCAGAAGGTGCATTTTTGCGCCACCAGCCTCGTCGGATCCGCGCTCATGTGGATGACGCCGAAGGGGCAGGCGGAAATGCAGTCCCGGCAGCCGTTGCAGGCCGGCTCGTTGATGTAAACCGTATCGAACTCCGTCCGCAAAATCGCCCCTGTCGGACAGACCTCCAGGCAGGGAGCGTTGACGCAATGCTTGCAAACATCCGACATCATGAGCCAGGCCGCTTGCTGCGAACGGTTCGGGTCACTGCTGAACTGTTCGATGAACTTGACATGCCGCCAATTGACATCGGAGAGGCTGCCGGTATTGTCGTAGCTATTGCCGCTCAGCACCGGCAGATCGTAGCGGCTGGGCCCGCGCTCGGCCGGAAGATTGTTCCACTGATGGCAGGCAACCTGGCATGCCTTGCAGCCGATGCAGATGGTGGTGTCGGTGTAAAAGCCTACGGGTTCTGGCATGAGCGCGGCTCCCTGGTCCGTTTTTTATGCTGTTAACCCCTGGCGACCTGGCACACGAACACCTTCGCCTCGTGGATCGTCACGTTCGGATCCCCGACCAGGGCCGACAGATTGTTGACCACATCGCCTGTGGTGAGTCCCTTGTAGCCCCAGTGCCAGGGCAATCCGACATGATGGACCTGCCTCTCTTTGAGCTGGTAAGGCCGGATGCGGCGGGTCACCAGTGCTTTGGCCCGGATCGAGCCGCGCGGCGTGGAGATAACCACCCAGTCGGTGTTGTTGACGCCAATCTCCTGGGCGTGTTCAGGCGAAATCTCGCAGAACAGCTCGGGCTGCAATTCCGCTAACCAGGGAAGCCAGCGACTCATCGTGCCGCTCAGGTGGTGTTCCGTCAACCGATACGTGGAAAGGACATGGGGGTATTCCGGTGTCGCTACCGCAGCATAAGGATTGCCCGGTACCTTCCAGGTCAGCGTACAGGGGTTGCTCTGCTGTTTGTAAACGATGTTTTTCACCGGCGATTCGTAGGGCTCGTAAAATGTTGGCAGCGGGCCATCGACCAGTCCTTTGGGTACATACAGCCAGGCCTTGCCATCCGCTTTCATGATGAACGGCGAAGCGCCGTCATGGTAGGCGACGCCCACGCCGTGGGGCTGAGCCGTCGCGTCCGGAGCCTTGTTGAGGACAAAATCCGGGATATCGAGACCCACCCATTTCTTCTGCTCGGCTTCCCAGTACACATAACCACGCCGGGGCGGGCCGCCGGCTTGGGCGAATTCCTTGGCCAGGCGTGCTTCCTTGGGCCAGGGATTGCCCTGGACGTCCGCCGAGGCCCGGTTGTACATCAGGCGGCGGTTGGCCGGCCAAGAGAAACCCCAATCCAGAGCAACCCAATCGTCTCCTCTGCGATTGGCCGCGAAGTTATGGCCAGCCGGATCGTCCGTGGTCGGCGCGTAGATTCCCGTATAGATCCACGCCCCGCACGCCGTTGTCCCATCATCCTTCAGATCGGCAAACGAGACCAGCGGTTTCCCTTGCAGCGGCTGGCCCGGTGTCCACGGGTAGCCGTTGATCTCCTTGAGGATCCGCTCCGCCGATGGCTCATCCTTGATCCGCCATTCTTCATTCGCCGGGGGATCGAGATAGTCCCAGACCAATGCCTTGATTGGACGGTCGCGTGGTTCCTGGCTATCGGCATAGAGTTTCTTGAGGCGTTGTCCCAGGTGGTAGGTGAACCAGCTATCGGAGCGGGCATCGCCGGGTGGGTCCACCGCCTTGTTGTGCCACTGCACCAGCCGTTGCGTGTTCGTGAAGCTGCCCTCCATCTCGGCTACCGCCGCGGCTGGCAGGAAGAATACTTCCGTCTGGATGTCCTGCGGTTTCAGCGTGCCGTTCTTGACCTCCGGCGAATCCTTCCAGAAGCTCGCCGTTTCAGTCTCGTAGAGGTCGCGCACCACCATCCAATCCAGCTGGGCCAATGCCTGGCGCTGAAACGAGGCGTTCTGGCCACCGACGGCCGGGTTCTGCCCCATGACGAAAAAGCCTTTGATGGTCCCTTTCATCATGTCCACGAACATGGGCAGATGCGAATGATTCCCGGTCAGTTTGGGGAGATAATCGTACGCGAAATCGTTCTCTGCTTTGGCATCGTCGCCGAACCATGCCTTGAGCTGACTGACGATGAATTTGGGCAGGTTGGACCAGTACGAAGTGGCCGAGGTCTCCGTGTTGATGTAGTCCCGGAGCGTCTCGTGGTGTTTCAGCGCGCTCGGCGTATTCAGATAGCCAGGCTGGATATCATACAACGTGGCGATGTCCGTACATCCTTGGATAGTCGCATGGCCACGCAGGGCCAAGATCCCCCCTCCCGGCCGACCGATATTTCCCAGCAACGTTTGCAGCACCGCGGCGGCGCGAATCATCTGCACTCCAACCGTGTGCTGCGTCCAGCCGACGGCATAGCAGATCGCTCCGGTGCGGTCCGGCCCAGCATTGTGGAGGAGCGTGTTGGCCACGTTGAGGAAGGTTTCGCGCGGCGTGCCACAAACCTGCTCGACCAGCTCGGCGGTATACCGGCGGTAGTGCCGGCGCAGGATCTGGAAAACACACCGCTCGTGCTGTAAGGTCAGATCCTGCGTTGGCCGCGGGCCCACGAGCTTGCCGACCTGCATCGCGAAGGAATACCCCTTCCCTTTTTCCTCCGGCTCGGATGTGGACTCCCTGCCGGCCGGTTCGGTTTCATATCGCCATTTGTTGATGTCGTATTTCTGCTTTTCCGCATCGAAGCCGGAGAAGAGCCCGGCCAGGTCGTCGGCTTCGGTGTCCCGGAACTCCTCCGTGACCAGAGTGGGAGCATTGGTGTAGTGCACCAGGTAATCGTGGAAGAAGCGTTCACGCTCCGAACGTTCTTCGGGCTTTTTCTGGAAGAGCGGCGCGAGGTGCTCCAGGACCAGGTTGATCAGCGCGCCCAGGAAGACAATATCGCTGCCAGCCCGCAACGGAGCGTAGACATTGGCCATCGCCGACGTGCGCGTGAAGCGCGGATCGACATGGATCACGGTGCAGGGATTCGTGAGCCGCGTCTTGGCCTGCAACACCCAGCGGAAGGCCACCGGATGGCACTCGGCCATGTTGGAGCCCATAATGAGGATGCTGTCGGCGTTTTTCATGTCCATGGCGAAGGTGGTGGCCCCGCCACGGCCGAACGACGTGCCCAGACCGGGCACAGTCGCGCTGTGTCATATCCGCGCCTGGTTTTCGAGGTAGACGACGCCCAGCGCCCGCATCAATTTGCACTGGATATAGTTCCATTCGTTGTCCATCGTCGCTCCGCCCAACGAGGCGATGGCCAACGTATGATTGACCCGCTTGTTCTTCTTGTCGGGGTCTTCCCAAAACTCCTGGAAGGTCGCATCGCGCGTCTTCTTGGTGAGTTCGGCGATGCGGTCCAGGGCCCAGTCGAGGTCTTTGGTCTCCCATTCGGTGCCCCCCGGTTTGCGATACCAGATCTTGGTGACGCGATTGGGGTTGACCGCCAGCTGATAGGTGGCTGCCCCTTTGGGACAGAGCGTGCCCCGATTGATAGGACTTTCTGGATTCCCCTCGATGTTGATGATTTGTTTGTCCCGGACGCTGACGATCTGAGCACAACCGACGGCACAGTAAGGACAAACGCTGGGGACCTCGCGGGCATTGGCAATTTTGAGTTGGGCAACCTTCTCGTGGGCGGCCCGCAGGTCCACCCCGAATCCCAACAGACCTCCGAGAGCAAAACCGCCACCTGATGAAGCACGGAGAAATTCACGCCGGCTCAAGGGACCCACGCCGCTGACCATGCTCGACCTCTCCAACGATCAGACTGGTAAGGGATTATCTCTTCCCTGTTGTATCGCCTATCTTACGCCAGGCGTGGGAGTTTCCCAAGCAGAGCCATGCGATTTTCCATCACTCATCCACCATCGCTGCCAGCCACGATTTCAGCGCTCCCCTCGAGAGGCCCTGAATCAAGAAGCGCTTTTCCCGGCTTGTCGCGCCGCTCAGCAACTTCACTTGCGACCGTTTCACATCCAGCGCCTTGGCCAGCACCTCAACCAATGCCTTGTTCGCGCGCCCATCCTCCGGCGGCGCCGTGACCGCTACTTTCAGCGCCCCCGAATGTTCCCCAAGGATCCCGGCTTTGCGCGCTCCGGGTTGTGCATGCACCGGCACGATGCAGCCATCGGCGTGCTCAGTGATTTGGATCATGCCTCCTCCCGCTCCAAGCCTTCGAACAGGGCCGTGCCAATCCGTACCAGCGTCGCCCCTTCCTCGACGGCCACTTCGAAATCATTGCTCATCCCCATCGAGAGTTGTTCCAGCCGATGCGGCGCAGCTACTTCTTTGGCCAATCGATCGCGCAGGGAGCGGACTGCCGCAAAGGTCTCCCGGCAGCGCTCCGGGTCGGCTTCCAGGGCGGCCATGGTCATCAAGCCCCGAACGTGGACGTGCCGCAATGTCCTGATCGCCGGAACCAATCCGGGTAGCTCCTCCGGAGCGAAGCCATATTTATTTGGCTCCCGGCTGGCGTTCACTTCGAGAAGCACGGCGACCGGGCTTTCCGCCTTGGCTGCCTCCTTCTCCAGGGCTTCCAGTAGCCGAAGGCTATCCACTGAGTGAATCCACCGCACCAACGGCAAGGTGCGCTCAATCTTGTTCCGTTGCAAATGGCCGACGAGATGCCAGTGCACCGAACTTGGTACGGCGGCTGCCTTGCGCCATAGTTCTTGTGGCCGGTTTTCTCCAAGGTGCACCAGGCCGAGCGGCGGCAGCAATGCGACGACAGAAGGGGAGATCGTTTTGGTGATGCCGACCAGGGTGATTTCGCGGCGCGCGCGCTGCGACCGCCGGCAGGCAGCCTGTAGCCGCTCCTCAACCGCGGCTAAACGCTGGCGCAACAGATTCTCGATTTCGGATCGGGTCATATGTTTGGACGGCGATCGGTTCCCAATTGCCGAAGCTTACCCACACGGAGTAAGATAGCGACCTGCCCTTGAACATGGAAGAAAGGACCCTATGGCTGAAATCCGCGCGTTTCGCGCCTACCGTTATGATCTGGGCCGCGTCGGGACGCTCAGCGATGTAGTCGCGCCTCCGTATGATGTGATCGATCCGGCGCTGCAGCAGGCCCTGTATGCGCGTAGTCCGTACAACGTGATCCGCCTGATCTTGAATCAGGAACAGTCGAGCGACACCGGAGCGGACAACCGCTATACCCGTGCCGCCGGTTGCCTGCGCGATTGGCAGCAGGAGGGCATCCTCTTACAGGACTCGGCCCGGGCCGTTTATGTCTATCAGCAGGATTTTGAAGTGGAGGGCCAGCGCTTCCGCCGGCAGGGCTTCCTGGTGCGCGTCCGCCTGGAGCGGTTCGGCGAGGGGAAGATCTTTCCCCATGAAGAGACGCTGGCCGGTCCCAAGGCAGATCGACTGCGTCTCTTCCACGCCACGGCCATGAACCTGAGTCCCATTTTCGGCCTGTACCCCGATGAGGCGGGCGCGGTGCAAGCACAGCTCGATCAAGCGGTACGCCGCGCCTTGCCATTGGAAGCGGTCGATCACCTCGGGGTGGTGAGCCGGCTCTGGCCGGTGACTGATCAGCACGTGGTCAGCACGATCACCGGGTTGATGGGCCCGAAGCCGATTTTCATCGCTGACGGCCATCATCGTTATGAAACGGCCTTGCGGTATCTCGATGAAAAACGCGCCACTGGAGAAGTCCGCGACGCCGAGGCGGCCGCCAACTTTGTGCTGATGATGCTCGTGGGGATGAGCGATCCGGGATTGGTCATCTTGCCGACGCACCGCCTCGTTGCCGGGCTGCCCAACGTCACCGCCGATCGACTGCAGCTTCTTTTGGGGGAGCACTTTCAGATCGAGACGGTCGGTCGCGGTGAACAAGGGGCACGCGATACCTGGGACTTGATCGAAGCGGAAGGATCTCAGGATCTGCTCGGCTTCGGCACGGTGGCCGATGGCGTTTGGCAGACCGCCCGTTTCCGTGCCCCTCAGGTGATGGCCAGTTTGGCCGCCGAGCATAGTCCAGCCTGGCGGAGCCTTGCGGTCAGTGTCCTGCAAGTTCTGGTGCTCGGCAAGCTGGTTCCCGAAGGACTGGGCGGGCAGCCAACCTGCCACTATGTCCATCTCCTTCGGGAAGTGAGCGAAGACGTGGCGGCCAAGCGCTGCCAGCTTGCGGTATTAGTACCCCCGGCCACCATGCAGCACGTCGAGCAGATCGCCGGCAACCTCGAAAAGATGCCGCCCAAATCGACCTACTTTTATCCCAAGCTCCTGAGCGGGCTGGTGTTCAATCCGCTGAAGGGGAATTAGCCAGTCTGGTGCCCGAATTGGAGACGACTCTCCCAACGAACGAGCCCGTTGGCAGCATGAAAAACTTCACAGAAAACGGGGAACCCCTCAGATTTGCTCGAGGAAGGTTCGCCAAGATGGCCCAAGCACATGTGAAGGGTATCCGCCTTTCGACGCAGGAGAAGGATCAGAGGGGGCAGCGGCGCAAGCAAAAGGATCGCAAGGGTGGGGAGAAGGGCGACAAACGGAGGCCTTACAACCCATAGGGCGACCAGCCATGATAGCAAATCAAACCGGGACCCGGATAGAAGTCATGGTCCGGAATCGCCATTCTGACCAATTGTGGAATACAAGGCATTTATTCGCACGGAGATGCCCAAGCGAGACTCGAGAAGTTAGTTCCGAGCAAGGATGCTCGGCTCCACGTGACGGTGAAGGTAATGGAAAGGAGAAGAACTCGATTCTGCCGCGAAGCATCAAGCTCCGCTCCATTCTGGGCAATGGCATGAGGCCCTCGATCGTGGGCGAACGTGCGTGACCACTCCGTTCCCGATGCACATCCAGCAAACGTGAGGTCGAGCCATGCTACGGATCGATCGCGGGCAGTTGCTCAGCATGACCGGGATCGTTGCCCTCTTCGTCATCAATGCCGGCATTGCCTTGCGCAACACCCAAGAGGTGCAGGAATCGGAAGCGTGGGTCGCTCATACTCATGAAGTCCTTGCCGAGCTGGCCGCCATCCTGTCCGCGCTTACCGATGCCGAAACAGGCCAACGCGGCTATCTGCTGACTAGTGCGGAACCCTATCTGCAACCGTACCAGGACGCTTTGACCAAGCTGGCGGGGCATCTGCGGCACGTGGAGAAATTGACCGCGGATAACCCCGAGCAAACGGCTCGGGTTAATGACCTGGAACCGCTCATCGCCAAGAAGTTGAGTGAGCTGCAACGAACGATCGATCTGTTCCGCAACGCCCCCGATCAGGAACACGGCTTCGCGGCAGCGCGCCAACTCGTCCGGACCGACCAGGGCAAACTGACGATGGATGGGATTCGCGCCGTGGTGGCGCAAATGGTGCAGACTGAGCAACGGTTGCTCCATGACCGAGATGAGGCTGCCAAGAAGACGTACCGCACGGCGGTCTTCACCACGCTCGTGGCCCTCACCCTTGGCCTGGGCCTGGTGGCCGGGAGCTTTTCGCTGGTGCAGCGGAACCTGGCCCTCCGCCAGCGAGCCGCAGAAGCCATCCACAGCGAGCGGGAACGCTTGCACACCACGCTCATCAGCATCGGCGATGCCGTCATCGTTACCGATCGCGCCAGCCGGGTGACGTTGATGAACCCCGTGGCCCAGGATTTGATCGGCTGGAAAGGGGATCCGATCGGCCAACCCTTAGACAAGGTATTCTGCATTCTCAACGAGCAGAGCCGCCAGCCCGTGGAGAGCCCGGTGAGCCGGGTCCTCCGCGAAGGGACGGTTGCCGGGCTGGCTAACCACACCGTGCTGATCGCCAAGGACGGAATGGAAGTTCCCATTGACGACAGCGGCGCACCGATCCGCGATGCCCACGGCGACATCATCGGTGTGGTCTTGGTCTTTCGCGATATCCGTGAGCGGCGACGGACAGAATCGGCCTTGCAACAGCAGCAGGCCCGCCTTCGGCTCCTGCTGGAGCACACCCCCGCTCCGGTGGCCATGTTCGACCGCGAGATGAAATACCTGTACTACAGCCCGCGCTGGCTCGTGGACTACGGCCTGGGCGACCAGGATCTCACCGGCAAGAGCCATTATGAAGTCTTCCCCAACATGCCCCAGCGCTGGCGGGAGACACATCAGCGCTGTCTGGCTGGAGCGGTGGAGAAAAATGACGAGGACCATTTCATCCGCCCGGACGGCAAGGAAGAATGGCTGCGCTGGGAAGTCCGTCCCTGGACCGACGAACGCGGCACCATCGGTGGCATCATCATCTTTTCCGAGATCATTACCGAGCGGAAGCGGGGCGACGAGGTGCTACGGCAAAGCGAGCGTCGCTTTCATCAGTTGGCCGATCTGATGTCGCAATTGGCCTGGATGGCTCGGCCGGATGGATACATCTACTGGTACAACCGCCGTTGGTTCGAGTACACCGGAACCACCCCGACCGAGATGGAGGGCTGGGGCTGGCAGTCGGTCCACGATCCCCACGAGCTTCCGCAGGTCTTGCAGTGCTGGAAGGCATCCATTGCCAGCGGACAGCCGTTCGACATGGTGTTTCCACTGCGGGGCGCGGATGGTCGCTATCGGCCCTTTCTCACCCGAGGCATGCCGCTGCGCGGTGAAGACGGCCGGATCCTGCATTGGTTTGGGACCAATACCGACATCAGCGACATCATGGAAAAGGAAGAAGCATTGCGGGAAGCCGACCGCCGCAAGGATGAATTCCTGGCTATGCTGGCCCATGAGCTGCGCAATCCGCTCGCTCCGATCCGCAATGCCGTGGAAGTCCTCCGCCTCAGTGGGCCAACGGAGCCACCCTTGCAGCAGGCCCGGGAGATGATCGAACGCCAGGTCAACCATCTCGTCCGGCTAGTGGATGATCTGCTCGACGTGAGCCGCATCACCCGGGGAAGAATCACTCTCCAAAAGGGGCCTGTGGATCTCGCCACCGTCATTGTGGGCGCGACGGAGAGCTGCCGCCCGCTCATCGATGCGCGGGGCCATGATTTGCGGGTGTCGTTGTCTTCCACGCCGGTGCGTGTGGAAGGCGACCCGACCCGACTGACGCAAGTTGTGCTGAACCTGCTCAGCAATGCAGCCAAATACACTCCGGAAGGCGGCCGCATTGACTTGACCGTCTGCCTGGAACCAGGCGAAGCAGTTATCCGGGTGAGAGATAACGGTGTGGGGATCGCCCCCGAATTGCTGCCCAAGGTGTTCGACATGTTCACCCAGGCCGAGCGGACATTGGATCGTTCTCAGGGAGGACTGGGCATTGGCCTGACGTTGGTGCAGCGTTTGGTCGAGCTGCACGGGGGGAGCGTCCAGGCATCGAGTGACGGTTTGGGTCGCGGCAGCGAGTTTGTGGTGCGTCTGCCGATCTTGCCGCTTGCCATGCCGCCGGCAGGCGGTCTGCGCAAGGAAGGGGAACCGTCGGGCGAGCGATCTGGCCTCCCCGGTCGCCGAATCCTGGTCGTCGATGACAACAGTGATGCCGCGGCTAGCCTGGCTATGCTGTTACGGTTCCTGGGCCACGATGTGCGCACGACTTATGATGGTCCGTCGGCACTCCAGATCGCAGCCGAATACCGACCCCACGTGACATTTCTGGATATTGGCTTGCCGGGCATGGATGGCTATGCCGTGGCGCGGCAAATGCACGCGATGCCGACTCTGGACGGCATGGTACTCGTTGCCATAACGGGCTACGGCAGCGCCGGCGACCGACGCCGCTCCGAGGAGACCGGGTTCTACGCCCACATGGTCAAACCGGTGGAGTTTGCTGCCGTGCAAGAATTGTTAGCTGCGGTCACTCCTCCCAATCGATGAACGTACGCCGTTCGCGGGCAATCGTTTTCGCAACGGCCGGAAGCCAGCAGGTTATTTGCGCGAATCCATACTGTTCGGGATTCGATCGGAACTTTGCACGCGACGCCGTGCCTTGGGTAGGCTTCCTTCTTGAAACCCGCTTGGCCGTGCACTCCGTATCGCACAAGGGCATTTGCAGTTGAGTCTTCTCGGTTCTCGTTTTCCGAGATTCCCGTTGCAATGAGAATGCCGTCGACCATCGTGCTGAGCAATTTGCCGCGGAGGCGATCTTGTCGGGCTTGCGGTACGGGGTTTGCAACGTCATCCAATTAAACGAGAGTCGAGCGTGGAGGGTGCCATCGTCTACCGATAAGGGGATCGATTCTCTTCACGTTGCGGCAGTACATGGGATTTGGATTTGCGACTGGATAGGTTCCGATCGCGGCGGAAACACCATCAAGAAGGAGGGACGATCGATGCCACGCGGAGAGAAGACCAAGTACACGAACAAGCAAAAGCGCCAGGCCGAGCACATTGCCGAAGGCTACAAGGAGCGAGGCACATCTGCGTCCGAAGCGAAGCGGCGCGCCTGGGCGACCGTGAATGAAATGTCCGGCGGGGGCAAGAAGAGCGGCTCGGGTCGTGGCAAAACTACGAACCGGGCCCCGGCGAAGAAAGGCGGTCATAAAGGTGGTGCCGCCTCGGCAGCTCGTCCGGCCAGCGCTCGTTCAGCTTCGGCCAAGAAAGCCGCCCGGACGCGCGCCCGCCGACACGAGACTGCCAAGGCTTAGCCGATCGGGTTGCCTTGGAGCCCCGTAGCAAGCCATTCGGTGGCGCGCATAGACCGCGAAGAAACGCGGCTTGAGTGGATCGGTGCGGCTTGAATCCGCGATCATCCGCCGCATCCGCGTTGCTTCGCGTTCTATCGGTCCACGGGTACCACTTCCATTCCGTTGCCGTCTCTTTCTCCATTACCAGTATTTCAGCATCCACCAATCGTGCGGGGTGGCATACCGGCTCAACCACCAATGGCCGTCTTGCCATTCCAGCTTTACCGAACGCCAGCCGAGCGGAACCTTCGGGAACGGATACAGAGGTCCGATGAACGGCCAGGATTCGTGGGGATAGAGCTGCGGATAGGCCACGCGCGAGTAGTTATTATACGGTGCGTACGTTGGCCAGGCGTACGGAGGCATTTTGGGCGGGTTCAGATCATAGGGTCCGGGGGCGGGCGCCTGGAAGATGGGTGCGGGCTCCACCACAAAATTAGGACCCCCTGGACCCGGCACCATCTGCGGCGCGGAAAGCATGTCCGAGGGCGGTGCCACGGCCTGAACGGCCATCACGGAGCCGCTGCCCCTGGCACTCATATGGTCGACGACGCGCTCGACACCGGGGATTCCCTGCACGATGTGCAGCACCTCATCGTGTTGCGCTTGGTCGGCGACCGTCCCCGTCAACTCGGCGGTGCCGTCTTGAAACACGATGCCCAAGGTATAGTGACGCAGACGCTCACTTTGACGAAGCTGCCCGGCGATGGTGTCGGCGAGCCGTTGGTTGACCGAAGCGTCCGAGCCGGCGGTGAGAGCAGGGCCCGATTCGGCCGGGAAGCGTGCCGGCTCTTGTGCCGGCAGGGGCAGAGTCATGCACAGCCCCATTGCAGCAGTGATGAAACAAGGGGTGCGAACAGTCACGGCAACATCCTCCTGACGAAAGGCGCATAGCGGGCGACAGCAAACTATTCCTTCCCAAGCCAAGCGGGTCAACTCGCCGGCAGGATAATCAGGACCGTCGTTCGCGGAAGCCAGCGGTGTGAAAGCGGTAATCGATCGGGCTTGCCTGCGCGAAAAACTCGGCGGCGCCAGCTTCCGAGGCGAAAGCGGCACGGCTAGCAAGGTCGGGCCCACGCGTTGGCCGATTTGACAGGGGGAGAGGCCTACTTTATCATGCGACATCGCAAGAGCTTCTGTCCGGCCGAGCCCGGAACGAGTGGTCAGCCCAACCTGCTGTAGAGGTCGTCGTCTGATGGCGCTGCCGTTGGTTTTTGTGTGCGTGCTGATTGGGCTGGAGACCGCTGCGCTGGATCGTATCCGCGTGGCCGAGGATGGCAAAGGGTTTGTATTGGCTGCTTCGGGCCAGCCATTCACGCCCTGGGGCCTCAATTACGGGAACGCGGGAAGATTGATCGAGGATTTCTGGGACACGGACTGGGCGGCGATTGCCGGCGATTTTCGCGACATGAAACGGCTCGGGGCCAACGTTGTCCGCGTCCATCTCCAGTTCGGCAAGTTCATGGATGGGCCCGACCGGCCGAACACGAAGGCGCTCGATCGGCTCGGCAAACTCCTGGATCTGGCAGAGAGGACCGGTCTTTACCTCGATCTGACTGGCCTGGGCTGCTACCGCAAGACGGATATTCCACCGTGGTATGACCGTCTCTCGGAGGACGAGCGCTGGGCGGCGCAGGCTCGCTTCTGGGGTGCGCTGGCCGAGCGGTGCGCCCCCAGCCCGGCCGTGTTTTGCTATGACCTGATGAACGAGCCCTTCGCCGGCGGCGGCGACAAGAAACCCGGCGACTGGTACTCGGGCAAGCTGCTCGGCGGCTTCGATTTTGTCCAGTGGATTGCTCTGGATGTGCGCGGCCGACCGCGCGAGGAGATCGCCCGCGCCTGGATCCGCCGTTTGTCGACGGCCATCCGGGCCCATGACAAGGTTCACTTGATCACGGTGGGACTCTTGCCCTGGGTACCCGGTTGGGGTCATTTATCGGGCTTCGTTCCGGAGAAGGTCGGCCCCGAGCTGGATTTTATCAGCGTCCACATCTATCCGGAGAAAGGCAAGGTGGATGAGGCGATCCACGGCCTGGAGAAATTCGCGGTTGGCAAGCCGGTCGTCATCGAGGAAACTTTTCCGCTCGCCTGCTCCACAGCGGAACTGGAGGAGTTCCTGAAGCGGTCACGCGGCACGGCCTGTGGCTGGATGGGACACTACGACGGCATGACGCCCGAGCGCCTGGAGGACTTGAAGAAGGTGCAGCCGCTCACGATGGCGCAGGCTTTCTATCTGGAATGGCTGAAGCTGTTCCGAAAGGGGAGAACTGACAAGTAGCTATCCGATCCTCACCTCTCACCCCTTCACCACCGGGCCGCCCGTGGTGAGGCGATGCCGCACGTCTAGCCATTCGTCTCCAATCGCTTGGTGCACATCCCGGCCCGCCACATCAACCGGGCCGGACGTCGTGAGCCTCATTTTCGACATCGGTTTTCCTAACTTTACGTGCTTGCCAGCTTGTCCAGCATGACATCGCTTTGCGCAAAAGAAACCTTCCTGCAAGAACACGAAGCAGTGTCCCCATCCGGCCTGTCGCGTGGAAGCCTGTCACAGTTGGCGCAGCCGGGAGTACGTGCAGGCAGAGTCGATGAAGTGAGATCTCAGTCAAAAAGGAGAACACGTTCATGTCCGCTATAGCTACCTTGGCCGTCCGAACCCCTGGTCAGAAGGCTGAACAGTTTGCGGCCCATCTCGAGAAGAAGCTCGGCCGGATCCTGTGCCAGCTGGAGCGGGAAGAAGTTTACCAGGTCATGGCTCATCCGGAGACGGACCGGCGCCTGGTCATCGCGGTGCTCAAGCACTACCTGCTGGAGGTCTTCTCGTTTGTGCCGCACGTAACGGAAGCGACCTTCACGGCGATCGGCCGGCTGCCGAAGAACCGTCCCGACTTGATGAAGCCAATGATCCTGCACGATCTCGAGGAAGTGGATCACGGCGAAATGGCCCTCCGCGATTATGTTCGCCTGGGCGGCAACGAGAAATGGGCTCGGTCGCGGCGGATGACGCCGGCTTCCTTCGCCGTGGCGGCAACCTGTCGGATGCTGGCGGTACACGAGAGCCCCTTCGCTTATCTCGGTTACATGTACTTTTTCGAGGCGCTGACGCCGCTCCTCGCCGAGCGGGTCCTGAAGTTCATGGCGGCCAAGGACTTCCCCAAGGACGCGCAAGGCTTTATCGACTTCCACGCCAAGGAGGATATCGGTCACGCTCGCCGTCTCCACAACCTCATCGTCCGCGTGATCCGCGACTTCCCGGAGGCGGCAGCGGCCATCGAGTATGGCTTGGATTGTTTCTCCGGCGTTTATCCAGTGCCGATTTGGAAGGCGGCCTTCCGGCACGCTCAAGAAGAACTCTGCTAATGGTCCGGATGCCGTGGGTGGGGATCATTTCCGTCCGTAATACCAAGCCCGGAAACCTCAACGAAGGAAGGTGTACCATGTGCAGCGCGTTCTGTACTGCCTGTGCGAAGAAGGCGAGCAAGTCGCTCGTTGATCGCCTTGGCGACTCGGTCCTTCGGGCGTTGGCGCCGGCGTGGGAAACGGTCCCAAGCGAATTCCGCAACGTCCGCTCCGACCGGGAACTGCACCGATCCATGCTCGCTCAGATCCAGATGCTGCGGGGAGCAGTGTATCGGCAGGATGGGGCGATCTCGGCGAGCGATCTTGACGCTCAGGGCCGGCACTGCCAACCGATCGACGACCAGAGCTGGCACCTGGTCCTCCAGGATGCCGACCGGCGGATGTTGGCCTGCCTCGGCTTGACACTCCACCCCGTAGGCGTGCAGTATCGTGACCTTGCTCTTAAGGGCGTGGTGGGCCGGATGGCTCCTGAGATCGCCCCAAGATTCACCACGGCGATCGAGGCTGTCATCGAACAGGCCCGCAAAGAAAGCCTTCAATTTGTGGAAGCCGGTGGCTGGGCGCTCGACCAAAAACACCGTCGCAGCTACAGGGCTCCTCTCCTGGCATGTGCCTGCTGGTCGACCGGGCAACTCATCGGCCAAGCGTTGGCCGTCGCCACCGCCACGAAACGGAATCACTCCGCCGAGATCCTGCGTCGGCTCGGTGGCTATCCTCTCGGCGAGGAGGAGCCTGAATCGCAAAGCTTCTTCGATCCCTATTACCAGTGCGAAATGGAAATCCTGGGCTTCGATTCCCGCCGGCCGGATCCGCGGTACGCCGAAACGGTGGCGGATCTGACGGATTATCTTGCCTTCGCTGAGGTGGTGACCCCGTAAGCCCGCCTGCAAAAGCTCACGGATGACCGTCCGTAGGCTCCTTGAACAGGAGATGCCATGAACAAGCAATCGACGACCGGCTGTGTGGAGCACGGCGAGTCCTTTCCTGCGGTGATCCAGGGGGATCGCACCGCTTTGTCGCGGGAAGCGAAACAGGCCATCAAGCGGCTGGCCCGACCCCAGCCGGTCCGCTTCGCGCTTCGGCTGACCTGGACATGGACGCTGATCCTTGGCGCCATCGGCATCGCGGCCGCGGTGCCGAACCCGGCCGTGCGGGTCCTTGCGATCCTCTTCATCGCCACGCGCCAAAACGTATTGGCCCTGCTCTTGCACGAACAGGTTCACCGGCTCGCGTTCCGTTCCCGGCTGGGGGATCTCTTGTGCGAGCTGACGGTCGCCTACCCGTTGCTGGTGACCCTGAACGGCTACCGTAAGGTGCACAGGGATCATCATCGGCATTTCTTTACCGAGAAGGATCCCGATTACCGGCGCAAGCAAGGCGAGGAATGGGCGTTTCCGCAGCAGGCCGGTCGGTTGCTGAAAAGTTTCCTGACCGATGCAACCGGATTCAACAGCTTCCGCCTGCTCCGGAGCAAGCGGCTGGACGAATCTGCACCGACGTCCGATCGGGATGCCGTGCCCGGCTGGCTGCGGCCGTCCTTCTATGCTGGCTTGGCTATCGTCCTGTTGGCGACGGGCACCTGGAACCTGTTTCTTCTGGATTGGCTGCTGCCGTTATTCAGCGTATTCCAAGTCATCGTCCGCTGGGCGGCGTTGTGCGAGCACCGGTATGATTTGGGTCGCACCAGCGTGATGGAAGCAACGCCTTTCATCCAGCTCCGCTGGTGGGAGTCCCTGATCTTGCCGGACCTCTATTTCCATACATTTCACGCCTACCACCACTGGTACCCGGCCGTGCCCTGTTCCGGACTGGCGGAGGTCCATGCCATTTTTCGTCGGGAAGGATTGGTCCAGGAAGGAAACATGTTTCAAGGCTACGTGCAGTACCTGCGCTATCTGCTGGGTCGCAAGTAAGAGGCCGTGCTGCGGGCCGCGGCGCTGGATCTGATTTTGCTGGACTGGTTGGTTTTCAACCACACGGCCCGGATTGGTCCACGGACTAACGTGGTGAAGCTTCCCACGGATCTACTTGCACGCATGGCAAGCAGGATGAGGCGTCAGCGGGAACTCGAGGTTCGGCTTGGCGGGCTTGTCGGAGAAAGTGCGTGAGGTAGAATGAGGTTCGGACAGGGTGACTTCGCCTTCGAGCTAGATCACTGTGCTAAGCAGAGCGGTTGTAGAATGGGTTGTAACGGCGAACATCACGCAGGTCTGGAAAAAGCCCGAGAAGCCGCAGATTGAGATCATGCGCCTGTAGCTCAACTGGACAGAGCAATGGCCTACGGAGCCATAGGTTGGGGGTTCGAATCCCTCCAGGCGTAATGAGTTACGACGCATCGCGTTTTCCGCCTGTCGCAGAATGAGCCCAAAAACGGGGCAGACGAGCCCGTTTGCCCGCCGGAAGCGATCAGGGGAGCCGGCAGAGAATCTGAAACTCGGTTAATTGTTCGCTTGTCTCAACTGCAATCCTACCAAATGGTTCCGCCAAACCGCGAAGTGGCTCGGAAACAGACCCTGGACCTCCGATAGGGATGTGACGGCGCCCCCGACGGCGCAGAGCAACGACTCAAAATGCCGTAGCTCGCTTCTTTAATGGATTGGCCGATGCGATTCTGGGGTTTCCCTGGCAATCCCAACAAGCAGATCTATCGATAACAGGAGTTCCCGTACCGGTTCTCGTGTTTCCCTGAGTTCTGTGTCGTCCAATATGATTAGCAGTGACGAGGAAATTGGAGGACCCGCGTCCCTGGCTCGCCTAAGCTTCCAAGAAGAGAGGCTCAACGGTTGGCGCAGCAGTTGAAAAATGGCGCTAATCATTTTGCGGAATGCTGCTCGCCGTCTTATAATCTTTTCCGCGTGGCCGTACCAGAATTCCCTGCCTGGAGTTGCCGATGTCGTCCGACACGGGCTCGGTTAGCCAGTGGCTTGCCCAGCTCAAAGCTGGAGATCCGTCGGCGGCCCAGGACCTATGGAACCGCTATTTCCAACAAATCGTCGCGCTGGCTCGCAAGAAACTCCTGGCGACACGGCGACAAGTCATGGATGAGGAAGACGTGGCGCTGAGCGCCTTTGCCAGCTTTTGCCGCGGTGCCTCGCTGGGGCGATTCCCGCAGCTGACGGACCGGACCGACCTTTGGCGCCTCCTGGTTGTCCTCACGGCGCGCAAGGTTTTCCACCACTGTCGCGATGAAGAGCGGAACAAGCGTGGCATTAAGTGTGGGGTTAGCAGGTCCCTGAATTCTGCGGACCCGCGACGAGTGCTGGAAAAAATCGTCAGCCGGGAGCCTGGCCCGGAGTTTGCCGCACAGGTCGCCGACGAGTGCCAGCGTCTCCTAAACCTTTTGGGCAGTTTCGAGCTACGCTCCATCGCACTTTGGAGAATGGAAGGCTACACTGTCGACGAAATCGCCGGCCGACTGAGCTGCGCCCGGACGACCGTCGAGCGCCGGCTGCGGCTGATTCGCAGTTTCTGGAAAGAAGAGGGCAGATCTTGAGCGAGCCGTTCCCAAGCGATCTGCCCTCGTTGCCCTTGGCGCTGGCGCGGCGCGTGGACGAAGTATGCGAGCGCTACGAGGCGGCCTGGAAATCCGGCCGTCGACCAAGCCTGCAGGAATATATCGAGGGCATTGGCGAGCCGGTGCGCTCTGCTTTGCTCCAGGAACTCGTACCCCTGGACCTTGAGTATCGTCGCCGTCACGGAGACGATCCCCAGCCCACCGACTACTTGGGCAGCTTTCCAGAGCTCAATTCCGCATGGCTGGCCCAAAGGATCGCAACTCTGTCTCAAGTGGCGGAGCCCTCCGCAGAAGTTCCAAACCGGAAAGCATCCGATCTATCACTGGTCCAGTTTCCCACGAGTGCCGATCCGCCGTACCTTCGATGTCCCCAATGCCATGATCCCATTCAGCTCCGGCAGGACCACGCGGCGCAGGTGTTCTGTCCCTCGTGTGGCAGCTCGTTCCGAGTGCGGGAGGTGCCGTCGATGGCACCGACGGCTGCGGGCCGCACCGTGGACAAGTTCGAGCTCCTAGACCGGGTCGGAATAGGCGCCTGTGGCGCCGTGTGGCGGGCCCGTGACACGGAGTTGGGCCGGACCGTTGCCCTGAAGATCCCTCATGCGGGGCTGCTGACCTCCGTGGATCAGCTGGAACGCATCCATCGTGAAGCACGGGCGGCGGCACAGTTGCGCCATCCAGGTATTGTAACGGTTCACGAGGTGTTGATGCTTGACGGCCTCCCAGTCATCGTTTCGGAGTTCGTCGAAGGGGTGCCCTTGAAACATCTGCTGACGACGGGCTCGTTAAGCTTTCGCCAGAGCGCGGCTCTGCTCGCGGAGGTCGCCGAGGCCGTCCACTACGCGCACACCACGGGTCTAGTCCACCGCGACTTGAAACCGGCCAATATCCTGGTAGAGTCCGTCGTCCGGCATCCAGCAGCCACGGCGAAAGACCAAGAAAGGCAAACACCGGAGCGCGGACAGCCAAGCGTTTCCCTCGGACGTGCGCTCATCACCGATTTTGGGCTAGCGCTGCGCGATGGCGCGGAGGTGACGCTCACGGTCGAGGGGCAGGTCATCGGTACCCCCGCGTATATGAGCCCGGAGCAGGCTGCCGGCCAAGGACACCACGCAGACCGGCGGAGCGACGTGTACAGCCTCGGAGTGATCCTTTACCAGCTTCTGTGTAATGAGCTGCCATTTCGTGGGTCGAGAGTGGTGATTCTACAGCAAGTGCAGAAGGAAGAAGCCCGACCCCCGCAGCGAGTTAATAGGAAGGTTCCCCGCGCATTGGAGACGGTCTGCCTGAAAGCGATGGCCAAATCGCCGGCCCAGCGCTACGCAACTGCGCTGGCGCTGGCGGACGATCTGCGGCGTTGGTTGCAAGGGCAGCCAGTATTGGCTCGGCGGGCCTCCGTTTGGGAGCGGGGCAGTAGGTGGGCCAGACGGCGGCCTGCCGCGGCGCTGGCGTTAGCCGCGCTGGTGCTGTTCGGGATCGGGTGGTCCGGCTCCAAGTGCGGTCCAGCAGCCTACCGCCTGGTCTGCAACCAAGGCCAGCTCATCATCGACACCATCGACCCGAGTGCGCAGGTGAGGGTCACGCAGGATGGCCGGGAGGTGGCTCTCCTTGATCTGCGCGCGCGGCAGTCACTCACGCTCGCGGCGGGGAACTACGAGTTGAGTCTCGCGGGCGGGGCGAACGCCCTGGAACTATCACGGGATCACGTCACGCTGACGCGCAACGGATCGCAAACGGTCCTGGTACGTCCGCAGGTCGTCGCCGAAACCAGACACTTTGAAGGGCATAGCGCGACGGCACACGTAGTAGCCATCTCCCCGGACGGCACCTATATCCTTTCCGCGAGCGGCCTCGCGAACGGCAGCAGCACCCTGCATCTCTGGGACGTGGCTAGCACCCACGAGTTGCGTCGGTTCGAAGGACATCAGGATCACGTCTCGTGCGCGGCTTTTTCTGCTGATGGGCAGCGCATCCTTACCGGCAGCGCCGACAAGACGGTCCGGCTGTGGGATGTGGGCAGCGGTCGACAGCTGCAACTGTTGCAAGGTCATACCGCCGCGATCTCGTGCGTAGCTCTTTCGCCGGACGGCCACCGCGCCCTCAGCGGAGGGGCTGATCAAGCGGTGCGCGTTTGGGACCTGGACACTGGGCACGAAACGAATCTCTTCGACGAACACTTGGGCGCCATCCTCAGCGTGGCATTGTCGCCGGACGGCCGGCACGCACTCTCCGCCGGTGCTGACAAGCAGGTGCACCTGTGGGATGTAGAGACTTCAGAAGAGCTCCATACTCTTCAGGGACACAGCCAGACAGTCAGCAGTGTGGCGTTTTCTCCGGACGGTCGTTTTATCCTTTCGGGAAGCTATGACAGGACCTTATGGCTGTGGGATGTCGAGAGCGGCCGCCCGCTGCGACGGTTCGTGGGCCATACGGATCCCATCGAGCGCGTCGCTTTCTTCCCGGACGGTCGCCGCGCACTCTCTGTTGGCGGCGATCAGACCATCCGGCTCTGGGACGTGACCCTTGGGGTCGAGCTGTATTGCTATCGTGGACACTGCAAGGGAATTTGCGGTCTGGGTGTTTCACCAGATGGCTCGCGGATTCTGTCCGTCGAACCGGGAGACGATCAAGAGCGCAACGGAGCGGCAGGTAGCAGTTTTGCCGTCTGCCTCTGGTCGCTGCCGCACGCTGGCGGGGCTCTCAAGCCGAAGGCACCCAACATGGCTTACGAGATTTATCGCTACTCGGGGACCCAGGGCGTCTGCCTTTCTCCAGATGGGCGCCGTTTCCTTACCAGTGTAGACAACTTGATCCTGCTGAAGGATTCAGGCATGAACTCCGACAGCCGCCTGCAGGGCTGGGCGGAAATCGGCGTCCTGATGGGCCATACCGCGCTTGTCACGAGCGCCGTATTTTCACCGGATGGCCTATACGCCCTCTCTGGGAGTAACGACCGAACCGTGCGCTTGTGGGAGGTGAGGAACGGGAAAGAGTTGCGCCGCTTCGAGGGACATGCCGACGCGGTCCAGAGCGTGGCCTTCTCCTCCGACGGCCGCCACGCCGCTTCAGCAAGTCGCGACAAGACGGTGCGACTCTGGGATGTGCAGACCGGCCTGGAGCTATACCGCTGTGAAGGACATGGCGGGCCTGTCCTGCGCGTCGTCTTTTCACCGGACGGCCGACGAGTCCTGTCTTGTAGCGAGGACCGCACCTTGCGCTTGTGGGATGTGGAAAGCGGCAAGGAAATGCAGCATTTGGAAGGACATACCGGTGCGGTCGAGAGTGTGGCGATTTCTCCCGACGGACATTCGGCCTTGTCGTGCGGCCAGGACAAGACCGTGCGGTTGTGGGACCTGGAAAGTGGCCTGGAGCTACGGCAATTCAAGGGTCACAGCTCGGAGGTCGAGGAGGTTGCCTTCTCACCGGACGGGCGGCAGGCAATCTCCGCTGGCTTGGACGGCCTGGTGCTGATCTGGGATGTGGAAAGCGGAAGAGAGGTCTACGGTTGTGGGGGGCACACCGAGAAGGTGACAGGGGTGGCGTTTTGCTCGGGGGGCCGTTTCCTTACCAGCAGCCTCGATGGGACCGTGCGGCTATGGGGCGTACCCGAACCTGGCAAAGCGATCCCTCCGCTAGTTGTTCGGGCGCTGCCAGCAGAAGCTGCAGGCGAAATCCACTGTTTCAAGGGACATCGCAATTGCGGCTTCGGGGTCGTTTTCTCGCCGGATGGCCGCTATCTTCTCTCCTGTAGCGGGTGCAAACGCCCCGGGGACTGGCCAGAGGGTGCGGATAATACCCTGCGGCTGTGGGACATCGAGAGCGGCGCGGAAGTACGTCGCTTCTATGGACACACGCGGCCCGTGGTGTGCGTTTCGATGTCGCGCGACGGCCGCCGGGCCCTCTCCGGCAGCGTCGATCAAACCATGCGTCTGTGGGACGTCGAAAGCGGTCAACTGCTTCAAGTCTATCGCGGCCACGAACATCAGATCTGTAGCGCGCTATTCTTACCCGACAATCGCCGCGTCCTTTCGTGCAGTCCCGACGGCACGGCGCGGATCTGGGACATGGCGAGCGGCCGCGAGATCGACCGTATTCCCACCGGCCATCTCAGCTGCGGTGCCCTCTCCCCTGACGGGCGTGTTCTTGCCGGCGGTGGTGATGGCAAGATCGTGGGCTTATGGAATGTGGAGAGCGGCCAGGAAATCGGCCGCCTCGTTGGGCACACCCGCGCCATTTCAACGGTGGCGTTCTCCCCCGACGGTCGCCGTATCCTCT
>Ga0070734_10002514_pt1 | contig 21970 bp, 15 predicted proteins | sample Coa_R1_8_FD_66444 | JGI IMG/M metagenome (GOLD analysis project Ga0070734, IMG submission 66444) | Surface soil microbial communities from Centralia Pennsylvania, which are recovering from an underground coalmine fire - Coalmine... | ecosystem: Environmental > Terrestrial > Soil > Unclassified ...
GAGCATGAAATAGTGGTCGTCTGCGTCGGCAACCATTGCTGAGGGAATATGCGATTGCTAAGAGGATCACGAGAGTGCGTCCCAAGCTCTTTAGGCGTTCGACTCCAGCAAACCCAATGATCGGCGAGATCGAGGCTTAATGGAGCCTTTTGGAGCCCTGAGTACAACGATGCTGAACGGTAAGCTGTTGAGGAATATGGTAGGCACGAGGAGACTCGAACTCCTGACCTCTACCGTGTCAAGGTAGCGCTCTAACCAACTGAGCTACGCGCCTACAGGCCGAAAAATCACTGAAATTTATTCTACCGTAATGTTGCGTCAAACGGGAAATCATTGCCATCTTGCAATTCCCGAGCCCTCCGGCTAACAATCAATGCAGTGAGTACTGCGTTGAAAATGCCGACCAGAGAGTTTTTTGGCTTTGGGTCGCTGGTGCTGGTGACGCTGCACAATCCCAGGGAAAAATTTTGGGGCATGGTCCTTTCGCTGGGGCCTGCCGGAGTCAGTCTGCGCGGCATCGATCTCCATTCACTCGACGACTTTGCCCGCCTGGTCAAAAGCGGAGAACGCGCCAGCGCCGGAGTGGTCTTCTTTCCCATGCATCGCATTGAGCGGATCGAGATGGATGTGCCCAATGGAGATATTCCGTCACTGGCGGACCAGTTCGTATCAAAAGCAGGCGTCCCGATCGGCGGGTTTTTCCAGGAGCATGAGCCTTGATCTCTCAACTGCGCGCCGCACCCAACTTGCTAACTTTGATGCGGCTGATCTTTATTCCCTTCGCCGTGATCGCCGTGCTTGCCAACCGATATGGACTCGCGCTGGGGATCTTTGTTGCCGCTGGAGTGACCGACGGCCTGGATGGGCTGCTGGCCCGCCTCTTGAAGCAAAAGACCGTTCTCGGCCAGTATTTAGACCCAATAGCCGATAAGTTGTTGCTGAGTACCATGTTCTTGATGCTGGCTTCAACCCACAAGATCCGTTGGTGGATCACGGTGCTGGTATTCAGCCGGGACATTATCATCGTGATCGTTTGCTCTTTGCTCTACGCTACCGGCGCGCTCAAGGTCTTCCGCCCCAGCATCTTCGGAAAGGCGAACACGGCCGCCCAGATCATTACCATTCCCCTCGTGATGTTGCACGAAATCTCGAATGCGCGGTGGATCGAACTCGGTAAGCGCTGGGGCATCAACGCAACGATTGCCTTGACGATCATCTCCGGAGTTCACTACGTGGTGCAGGTAGCTTTTGATTTGCGTAGCGCTAACTCGAACGCAGAAGCCGGAACGTAAAGGCGTCGAAACCCTCGACGCAGACTTCAGCAACCAGCCACAGCGGACGCGCATGGTTCAATTGGTCACAGGGCGAACTCCAGGCGCCTGGCGCAACCAGGCCGGCTGCACACATCATCTGCCGGTTAGTCGCGCCGCTGGTGTGTTCAGAGCTTCACTTCGCATCAGGCATCAGCGGAGCGGGATTCGGTGACGGCGCGGGCGGAAGCAGCCCCTTGCGCGGGAGCATCTGATCGCGCATCGCAGCGTTATAGAGAAATACCGCCTCCACGATAGCAGCCTGTTTAAGATCGTCCGGGGATAGACGTTCGTATGTGTCCTGATTGGTGTGAACGCTTCGGGTCCCGTAGTCTCTGGGGTCCTGAATGAATTGGAATGCAGGGATGCCCGCATCTTCGAAACTGTCCTGATCGGACGATCCGCTGGGACGCAGAGTAATGGTCGTCACCCCAAGGTCTTTCAGAGGAGCGATCCACTGCTCAAAGATGGGCACGATGGCTGTGTTGCCTTCGGCGTAAACACCAAGCACCTTTCCGCCACCGTTATCAATGTTGAAATAGGCGGACAGCTTCTCAAAATCGGCTTTGGGCGTAACTACGCCCGTGCGTTCACGCAGGAAGGCGGGCACACCCGCTTGTTCCGGCGCATTGGAGAGCTCGACATGCGCGATGTGCTGCTCAAAATATGCTAGCGAGCCCATGTCTCCCTGCTCCTCCCCCGACCAGAGCGCAATGCGGATGGTGCGCCGAGGATGCACATGGAGAGCCGCGAGAATGCGCATGGCTTCCATGGCAATAATGGCTCCGGCGCCATCATCGGTTGCTCCCGTGCCGGCGATCCAACTGTCAAGGTGGCCTCCCACCATGACAACTTGATCTTTCAGTTTCGGGTCGGTTCCGGGGATCTCCGCAATGGTGTTGTAACCCTGCTCGTGATCGCCTGTGAACTGCGTGTTGATGTTGAGGTCGAGGGCGACTGGGACGCGATGCTCCAATAGCCGCGAGATACGCCCGAAGCCCTCATTGGCGATAACTGCGGACGGAACGGGCTGCCTGTGGTCGGGGAGATAAACGTACTGCCCCATGGCTTCGTTGTTATCGTCGCGCATGATCCCTCCATCTCCGGCATAGCTGGAAACCAGCAGCGCAACCACACCTTGTTCCGCGAAAAACTTCGTCACCTTCTCTTTGAAAGCAATCTGCTCGAAGGCATTGGCATAAGCCTTGGGCGGAACGTTGTAGACGTGCTGCTCGGTGAAGTTGAGGTCGAGCGGAAACTGAGATATTCGGTTAAGCTCGGTGGGATCGTAGTGTTGCAGCAATGGCTTCGGATCGGGCTCGATTGCCGGCGCTTTTCCGTAAAGAACGATCTTGCCGGAGAGCTTGCCTTGCCACGCAATGAAGTCTTTTTCGTTGGTCAGGAGTGGAACCGCAATCACGTCCGCATGGATTTGGCCGTGCGTGGGAGGCGACCATGGCGTTGCCTGCCCGATGAACACTGCCGTGTCCGGGGAGGCCATGTCAACGGAGGTGGCAATCTGACGCCAACCCATGCCGAACTCGCCCCAACTTTCCAGATGGGCATTCGCGCACCCCATGGCCCTAAGTTGATCGCGGGTCCAGGCATTGGCACGAGCCATATTGGGAGAGCCGGTCAGGCGTGAACCGATGTCGTCGAACAAAGCAACGGCATAGTCCATGATGCGCGAGTGGGAAAAGCCTTCATCGCGGATGCGCCCATACATGGTGAGGTCCAGGGCCTCTCGTTCGGGTTGGACTGCGTCGGTTCTAGGCGCAAAGCCATGCGGATTGATCTGGGCGGCAAACGTTGAGACACACAGCATGACGGTGGCTGTGAGGCCAAACAAAGATGAAGGCATCATATCGACAAGAGTCTCATGGAACTAGTCGAGGCGTCTCCAATCTATTTGACATGCTGCTGTTTTAGCTTGGGGCCTCCCGGGCGTTCCAACCTCTTCGTCTCGAGACCCACAGCGGAGGATTGCCGAACTCTTGATCGGGGTTACTTCCCGTAAGCAGATCTATAGGGGCTTCTGCCGATCGAAGCCCTTATCGATCCTGCGAATCATCGGCGTCGTTATAAGAATTAGGCATGTGGCGGCCGAGTAAGTGTTTGCCCCGGACAACTTTACCCCGGCTCCCGGCGGTTTGACCGTTGCGCCGCCATCGCCCTAGAATCGAAGACTTGCCACTCCAAATTCACAATACGCTCTCCGGAAAAATTGAGGATTTCACTCCCTCGGAAGGCAATATCGTACGAATGTATGCCTGTGGCCCTACGGTGTACGACTATGGGCATATCGGGAATTTCCGGACCTTCCTGGCCGTGGATCTGTTACGGCGATTCTTGCGGCAAAGCGGATTTCAACTCCAGCACGTCATGAACATTACCGACGTGGACGACAAGATCATCCGGAATGCCGCCCGCGAGCAAAAAGCGGTGAGCGAATACACCAGGAAATACGAGCAGGCCTTTCTGGAAGACATGGAGACCCTGAATCTCGAAAGGCCGGAACATATTGTGCGGGCCACCGAGCACATTCAGGAGATGGCGGCGTTTATCCAGGAACTCGAGCGCAAGGGTTTCGCTTACCGCACGGAAGACGGCTCCTATTATTTCCGCATTGCGAAGTTTCCAGAGTACGGAAAGCTCTCCAAGAAGGATTTTGCCGGCATGGAGGTGGGGGCGCGCGTCGATGTGGACGAATACGAGAAGGACGACGCACGCGACTTCGCGTTATGGAAATCCCCCAAGGAAGGCGAATTTTACTGGGACACCCCCATAGGGAAGGGCCGGCCTGGCTGGCACCTGGAGTGCTCCGTGATGTCGATGAAGTACCTGGGGCAGAGCTTCGACCTGCACGCTGGGGGCGAAGATCTGATCTTCCCGCATCACGAGAACGAGATTGCGCAGTCGGAAGCTGTAACCGGCAGCACCTTTGTGCGTTTTTGGATGCATGTCCGCTTCCTGCTCGTGGAAGGCGAGAAGATGTCGAAGAGCGCTGGAAATTTCTTCACCTTGCGCGACCTGCTGCTAAAGGGGCACAAGCCCTCTTCGCTGCGTTTTCTTCTTTCATCCGTACCCTATCGCAAGCAACTGAACTTTACCTTTGATGGATTGAAGCAGGCTGAGAAGTCGGTCGAGCGGCTCCGTAATTTCAAGTCGCGCCTGGAAATTGGCCGCTTTGCTCCAGGCAAGAATGCGAAGCTGCAGGAGCTTGCGGAGCAGGCAAAGACCGAGATGCGGGCCGCCATGCAGGAGGACTTGAACACCGCGCGGTCCATGGCCGCCATGTTCGACCTCGTGCGCGAAGCCAACGCCGCTGCGGACCGCGATGAGCTGCGGCACGACGACATTGCGCCCATGTTGGCCGCTCTCCAGCAGTTTGACGATATTTTCGCCGTCATCAAAGACGACGATAACGAAAAGATTGCGCGCGTTCATGCATGGGCCAAAGAGCAGGGGATTGCCGATGCCATCAGCCTGCCTGCCGAGGGCATGCCGGACGAAGAGATTCAGCGCCTCATTGGCGAGCGAAACGCAGCCAAAAAGTCCCGCAACTTCCCCCAGGCCGATGCAATCCGCAAACAACTCTCGGAGTCAGGGGTTCTTGTGGAAGATACGAAAGATGGCATCCGGTGGAAGAGAGACGGCGGCAACTGGCAGATGGCTAAGTAAGGCCGCGTCATTACAGTTCACTAATTTGCGTTTCCGCGAAAGCCCGCAAAAAGTGAAGATTAATAAATTAAGAGTGTCGTTCTCCTCTCAGTTCTTCCCCTCGTCGCCAGAAATTATACGAGTCGAATGGAGACGCGTTAGTCGGCGCCAACCTTGGCAGCAGTGAGATCTCTCTCCGCGTCCATTTTCAGGAGGGTGTGTTCGGCTTTGAGCTTCGACGAGTTCACCAGGGCGACCGCTCCAAGAATAACGGCAGTTCCGATCAGCATATAGCCATCGATCTTCTCATTCATCACCAGCCAACCGAGGTAGACCGCAACCACGGGGTTCACATACGCATACGTAGCCACCTTGGGCGGAGGCACATGGTTGAGCAGCCATATAAAGGCCGTGAACCCGATCAACGATCCAAAAATCACCAGGTAGGCAATCGCACCAACGCCACGCGCCGTCCAAACCGCTCGCTGAAAATAGCCGCCACTGGCAGCTACGAGCGTATTTGCCACTCCGGCAAAAACCATCTCCCATCCGCAAGCGGATAAGACATCTGCCTTAAGGCTCCATCGGTGCGAGAGCACGGAGCCAAAGGCCCAACCAAAGGAAGCTATAGCAAGCACGCCTGCGCCGGTCAAATACGCACGGCCTACGGGTGTTCCGGAAAAAAGGCTGGGCCATAAAAGAACCACCACTCCGGCGGCGCCAAGTGCCAACCCTAGAATGCCTACCGGACGCAAGCGGGCGATCCGAAAAATCACAGCCTCAATAATGGCGACCCAAATGGGCACGATGGCCACAATGAGCGCGGCCAGTCCGGTAGGTACGTATTGTTCAGCCCACGCTACTCCCATATTGCCCACGGAGAGCATAAGAACGCCGATCGCCATCAATCGCCAGGCATCGGACCAGTTCAAAGAAATCTTTCTACCGCTTAGGGCGCAATAGGCCAGCATGACCGGGCCTGAGATTAGAAAGCGCACTGCGCTCATCACGAAGGGCGGGAGATGCTCAATGGCTACGCGCATGGCCAGGTAGGTTGATCCCCAAAGTAGGTAGACCAGACCAAATGCCACAATCACACGAAGCCGAAAATTTCGCTCAAAGGAGCCCATGGAAGCTTTCATTATCAGATGAGTCCGACTTTCACACGAATGCAAATTAATTATGAATGGTAAAAATTGCATCCAATGGCATGCAAGCAACGGTCAACGAAAGCCGTCTCAACATGCAGGAACCTGAGGGGCTGAGGATCGAGATTCCAAGATATAATGAGGGTAATGAAGCTCGCCGCGACAATGTGGCTCCAAATGCGCTTGCCGAAGCGGTCTCTTGACTGCTGGGTCGACTTCCTGGTCTGCCCACGGCGCTATCTGGCGGTACTGCCGTCACATGCGCGCGCCAATCTTTTTGCCGGCGACTAATTTTCTCTTTCCAACTTGCAATCTGCCGAATGCTGCATGCTTTGCGGCTTATCCGTTGACGTGCGCTTTTTTTCGCACCAGAACTTTTCATGGAGAAATGAATTATGGCGACAATGACTTCCGTGGCTGGTCCCAAGATCAAAACGAAACTGCCCGGTCCTAACGCGCAAAGAGTCCTTCAGGGCGATACAAAATATATTTCCCCCTCGTACACGCGGTCGTACCCGCTGGTTGCCAAGCGCGGCCGCGGCGTGGTGATTGAAGATGTTGACGGCAACGAGTTCTTCGATTTTTCCTCGGGCATTGCGGTGGTTTCAACCGGGCATTGCCATCCTGAAGTGGTAGCGGCCATTCAGAAGCAGGCCGCCGAGTTGATCCACATGTCGGGAACGGATTTTTATTATGAGAACCTGGTGACGCTCGGAGAGCGGCTGGCGAAGGCCGCGCCCATGTCCGGTCCCATCAAAGTCTATTACGGCAATTCGGGAGCCGAGGCCGTGGAAGCAGCCACCAAGCTGGCTCGCTATCACACCCAGCGCCAGGGAATCATTGCGTTTTACGGATCGTTCCATGGACGCACCATGGGCGCTTTATCGCTCACGGCCTCCAAGGTGCAACAGAAGCGGCGCTTCCTGCCGCTGATTCCGGGCGTGACCCACGTACCGTTCCCTTATCTCTACCGCCGGCCGCAGAGCATGAGCGAGCAGGAATACATCCGCGAATGCGTGCAGTTCATTGAAGAGAAAGTCTTCAAGATGACCATGCCGCCCGAGGAGTGCGCTGCGATCATTATCGAGCCGATTCAGGGTGAAGGTGGATACGTGCCCGCACCAGCGGAATTTCTGCAAGAGCTTCGCCGGATCTGCGATAAACATGGCATCCTGCTGATCGCCGACGAGGTGCAGTGCGGTTCCGGACGTTCCGGCAAGTGGTGGGCGATTCAGCACTCGGGCGTAGAGCCGGACATCATTACCATTGCCAAGGGCATTGCTTCCGGCATGCCGTTGGGAGTTACCATGTCACGCGCTTCCATCATGGATTGGGTGCCGGGGTCGCATGCCTCTACCTTTGGCGGCAATCCGGTTTGCATTGAAGCAGCTCTGGCGACCATGAACGTGCTGGAGCGTGAAGGCATCCAGAATGCTGAAACGGTGGGCAAGCATATTTTGCATCGGATCGGCGACTGGGTAGAAACGCATCCCATGGTGGGCGAGGTCCGGGGCATGGGCCTGATGATTGGAGTTGAAATTGTGAAAGACAAACACTCCAAAGCACAGACTCCCGATGATCGCGACCGCATTGTCGATCTGGCGTTCGAGCGCGGCCTTCTCTACCTGGGAGCCGGAGCTAGCTCGATTCGCATAGCGCCCCCGCTGATTGTGACCAAGGAACAGGCGGACATCGCTTTAGATGTGCTGGAAGAGTGCATCACAATCGTCGAAAAAGAGCAAAAAAAGTAGGCCCACTGGCCAATGAAAAAAGACAAGGGATGCGGTTTAGACCGTGTCCCTTGTTTTTTCCTCAATCATCCCCCTCTTTTTATCTTTGCGGGTCGCGTCGTTTGCCCTTGTCTTTACATCGCCAACGCGACCGCAGTACCCTTCCATGGCCAAATCTTCCTGTCATGTCCGGTCGTCTCGTAAAACTTGCAATTCGCGTTCTTGATTCTCTACCGGGATTGCCTCGCCGGACCGAATCCAAATCGGAGCATTTGCGGATTGGCCGGCAAGGAGAGGAAGAAGCGTATTTCCATCTTCGGACGCTTGGCTACGTCATGGTGGCCCGTAATTACCGCACGCAGCATAGCCGAAGCGAATTGGACATGGTTGGCTGGGATGGCGATGTTCTATGCTTCATTGAAGTAAAGACCAGAACATCGAGAGACGCATACCCTGCGGAATCCGCGGTCGACGATGACAAACGGCGGGATCTTTCACGCGTGGCCCGCGCATTTCTGCGAAAGATTCATGAGCAACCCCATTTTCGTTTCGATATTGTGAGCGTCTACTTTCACAATGGCGGCCAAGAGCCTGAGATCGAACTACGCAAAAACGCCTTCGAAATGGCGTGACCCAAATTCTTCTCGTCGGAGGGTGAATTGGCAGCATTCAGGATTTTGCTCCAAAGATGGCTTTAAGATATAGAGATCGTGCCTGAACTGAGAAAAGATCCGATCACGGGAGGCTGGGTCATCATCGCCACCGACCGTGCCCGCCGCCCCAGCGATTTTTTCCGGGAGCGCGTGGTCCTGAAGGGCGCGGGATTCTGCCCTTTTTGTCCCGGGAACGAGAGCAAAACTCCGCCGGAGATCCTGGCATATCGTCCAGCGAGCGACCGAGGGCAGCGGAATGCCCCAGGATGGAGCCTGCGGGTGATACCGAACAAGTTTCCCGCACTGGGTATTGAAGGCGAGCTAAACCGCCAGGCAGAGGGAATGTTCGACAAAATGAATGGGGTGGGAGCGCACGAAGTCGTGATCGAAACTCCCATCCACGGCGAAACTCTGGCAACCATGCCGGTGAAACAGGTGGAGGACGTTTTATGGGCGTTCCGCGACCGCATTCTCGACCTGAAGCAGGACCGGCGTTTTAAGTACATTCTGGTCTTCAAGAATCATGGCGAAGCTGCGGGAGCCTCGCTGGAGCATCCGCATTCGCAGCTTGTGGCGCTGCCTATTCTTCCAAAGCAAGTGGTCGAAGAGCTGGAAGGATCAAGGCGTTATTTCGCGAACAAAGAGCGCTGTATCTTTTGCGACATCATTCAGCAGGAGATGGAGTCCAGGGTCAGAGTGGCGGCGGAGAACCAGGACTTCGTGGCGATCTCCCCCTACGCGTCGCGGTTTCCTTTCGAGACCTGGATTCTGCCCAAGCGGCATGAATCGGCTTTTGAAAATTCGGCGTCTCATGTCTATGAGAACCTCGCGCGGATGCTGCGTTCGCTCCTGCTCAAGTGCGTCCATTTGCTGGACAATCCCGCTTATAACTTCATGCTGCACACCTCTCCAATTCAGGAGAACGCCAACGATTACTATCACTGGCACCTCGAGATCATTCCCAAGCTCACCAAGACCGCGGGGTTTGAATGGGGAACGGGCTTCTATATCAACCCCACGCCTCCCGAGGAGGCGGCCAAGTTCTTGCGAGAGGCCGCTATTGAGGATGCGCAAACGGCCTGAAGCCAAAACGAGCAGACGGGGCTGGATAACAGTAAATAGGCGAATTGAAAATAAGGCCTTACGTTGGGATATAGCTGATCGAGTTATCGAATGCCTTCGACGGATTCCTGGACCGCCTCAAAGGTGGGAGAAAGTTCGCGCAGCTTGGTCACAATCTCGGTGACACGGTCGGCGGTGTAATCCATTTCCTCTTCACTGTTGAAACGGCCAATGCCAAAGCGGATCGAACTATTCGCGTCCTCGTCGCTGAGACCCAGGGCTTTGAGCACATAGGAAGGCTCGAGTTTGTCCGAGGTGCAGGCTGAGCCGCTAGACACGGCCACATCGCTTAGTCCTGTCAGGAGGGCTTCTCCATCCACGTAGCGGAAACTTATGTTCAGATTTCCTGGCAGCCGATGATCCATGCTTCCGTTGATCAGAAGGTGGCTTAACTGCCCCGTGATTCGCTCTTTGAGACGATCGCGTAGTGCGCCGGTTCGTCGTCGATCGTTCTCCATTTCCTTTTGGGCAATCTCACAGGCTTTTCCAAAGCCAACAATGCCCGGAACGTTGAGCGTGCCGGAGCGCATGCCCTGCTCGTGGCCGCCCCCATCCAGAATTGCCGAGAGGCGCACGGTAGGATTGGCTTTGCGAACATACAACGCGCCACAGCCTTTCGGGCCGTAGACTTTATGAGCGGTTAGAGAAACCAAGTCAAGATTCATGGCTTCCACGTCGAGTGGAACCTTCCCCAAGGCCTGAACCGCGTCCGAGTGAAACAGAATGCCGTGCCTGCGGCAGATCTCTCCGATTTCTTTCATTGGCTGGAGGGTGCCGATCTCATTGTTGGCAGCCATCACGCTCATCAGGACCGTCTGGCTGGTGATCGCGTTCTCCAGCCGATTCAGGTCAAGCCGCCCATCGCTCTCGACCGGAAGGTAAGTCACGCTGCAGCCATGTTCTTCCAGCCGCTTGCAGGTGTCGAGAACGGCTTTGTGCTCGGTAGCAACCGTAATGACGTGGCGCTCTTTCCTCTCGTTTATCTCGGTAGCACCTTTCAGGGCGAGATTGTCGCTCTCGGTGGCTCCCGAGGTGAAGACGATCTCTGGCGCAGAGGCTCCGATCAGGTGCGCAATCTGCTCGCGGGCGGTTTCTACCGCTGCATCAGCTTCCCACCCAAACGGATGGCTGCGGCTGGCTGCATTCCCGAACTTGCCGGTGAAGTAGGGAAGCATCGCGTCCAGCACCCGCGGATCCATGGGAGTGGTGGCGTGATTGTCCAGGTAGATCGGAAGCTTGAGGCCGAGGTGTGACATGGCAAATGTCTTTCTCATTTTAGGCGCGGCAGGAAGGCAGGCACAAGGCGCGCGAAGAATAGGAAGTCGTGGAAGCTGCAAGGAAATAAGGAGGAAGAGAGGTAAAACTGTGAAAACTTGAAGCTGTGAAGACTTGAAGCAGCGGCCGGAAAAACGGGATGCCGCCCGAAAGAGCAGCATCCCGCAAATTTAGTTTAAGCTGGCTTATCGCCGGCGTTTAGTCGAATCTATATAAGCCTGAACCGTAATTCAGGGCGTGAGATTGTCCTTAGTTCGGCAGAACGCGAATGATCGCCATCATGCCGTTATCCTCGTGACCGAGAATGTGGCAGTGATAGACGAAATCGCCCACGTCTGGACCGGTAAAGTCGAACTTCAGGGTAACGCTTGGATAAGGATCGGTGGCAACGCCATCCCAGAAAGGAACTTGAACCATATCCAGGAACTGCCCACTTTCGGCTGCGTTCTGCACGCTGCCGTTGGTTTCAAAGTTATTCTGCGATAGCAGTTGGAAGTGAATCTGGTGGAAGTGGAACTCGTGGTTCTCCTGTGCGCGGTTTTGGACGACCCATTGCTCGACCGTGCCCTGGTGGGTGATGATGGCCGGTGGATTGGTGGGATCAAACAGCGTCGGGGTGGCTCCGTCCACCGTGATGAAGAAGTTAGTGGGGCTGAGAGGGTTGTTGGGATCGGAGAGCACTTCCGAGAAGTACAGAGTGCGATTCACGGTCGGCGTTGCACCCATGACGCCCTCGAACCGTTGCGGCCAAGTAGAGGGAATCGTGGAAGGAATATTCTCGTCATTGTCCGCGGTTGTTTGATGATCGTTGTCCGAGCCTAAGGTCTGGATGGTGGCGACAGGCCGGGCTGGATCATTGTCGCCGATGGGGCCGGTGTTGATGTTCAGGGTAACCAACTGAGCGAGCTTCACCGTTGACGGAGGAGCCGAAACAATGAACTCAGCTCGGCCCGCCGTTGGAAGCAGGATGTCCTTGGTATTGACGATTTTGCCTTGACGAGTTCCGTCCTGCGAGCCGGTAGGGACGCCATCGAGACCCACGACCTGGAGATTTTGCGGTACGCCGTCAAATAACAACTGCAAATCGAGGATGGTATCGGCGCCGGAGTTAGAAACGCGCCAGAGTTGCTTTTCGCCAGACAGCATGTGCAGGACTGCAGGCACAAACGTTGTGCCCGTGGCTGTCGTGGGTGAGGTGATCGGTATGTTGTTGACGGTGATGTCCCAGGAAGGCACGTTGCCGCCCGGAGGCAGGTTGCCAGGGGTATTCTGATCACGAATCATGAGAATCCGGTGACGAAGTCCAGCAACCGCAGGTTGGAAAGCCTGAAGCCCATCGACAACGATCGCGCCCGAAGCACCACCCTGCAGAGCGGCTTCTGAAATGCCGTGTACGTGCGGGTGATACCAGTAAAGTCCGGGAGGCTCGTTGGTTGGGAACTGGAGGTTGTACTGGAAGCTCTGTCCCGAGTTGATTAGGGTGTGAATCACCTCGTCAGAGCCGCATGTGGGCGAGGTGTTGGTGCCGTGATAGTGGATATTCAGCGACGTGGATGTCTGCGTGGCGGATGCGCAGGTGTTCGAGCTTGAAGACATGACCATCGCCATTCCGGACGAAGCCGGCACGTTGTTGGTCACGTTCACCGTCAGGGTGTCGCCTGGTTTCACATGCAGAGTGGGATTCTCCAAACCATTGGAGGTCATAAAGCAGAACAGAGTTCTGCCTGCCGAATCCGTGGTGGTCTGATACGAGAAATTTACCGTCAGTCGGCCATTCTGGCTGTAAAGGGCCGGGGGATTGTGAACGATGCTGCCCGCTGCAAATCTTGGGCAAGGGTTGGAGACTGGTGCAACTGCAGCCGGCGTACTCTGGGCAAAAACATGTATTTGAGTCACCGCGAGCAGGGCCAATCCCCAGAACCATCTTGAAGCAATTTGTCGACTTTTCATTCAATGCTCCTTCGGAAGGGGTTGGGAAGTTTTAGTGACAGAGCCGTGCATCCGATGGGGGCCAAGGAATTTCCCCCGGAGCGTCGGACCGTTACTCTGGCTGCGCTTTGTTTTTGGTTAAAAGCCATTAAAGACAAAGAACCTTAATGGCTTAAGAGGAGCAATAATCTATTCAAAAATTAGAAATAGTCAATAAATAGCGCGTAAATTTCCTGAAAATAGAAATTACCGATAAAACATTCATATCTCCCTATGTTTTGTTAGATATACGTTTTTACATATTCATTACAAGCGTGCGGTAAGTTCTCAGCTCTTTACAAAATCCGAAAACAATCCCGGATGGGGCCGGACTAGAGCCCGATCGCAACCTGCATCCGGCGGCTTCAGCCGAATATCTAATGTCCATGAAACTTTCTATGTAACAGGGTCAGGAACAGCCACGGGCAATTGTGGTGCGATTGGGTTGGCGCCGCTATTTGCCGGGCAGGGAAGTTCCTTTTTACAATCACCTGTTTTGTCTCTAGCGATTTTTCGCATGAAGGGGAGCTGCTGCTTTGCCAGATATTATTTATGACGTTGCCATCATTGGCGGAGGCCCAGGCGGCTACACGGCCGCCTTTCGCGCCGCACAACTTGGGCTAAAGATTTGCCTGATCGAAAAAGATCCGCTGTTGGGCGGAACCTGCCTGCACGTGGGCTGTATTCCTACAAAATCGCTGCTGTTCAATGCCGAGATTTACGAGCACGTGAAGGCTGCCCAGGAGTATGGGCTTGAAGGACTCAGCACCCCGAAGGTGAACTGGAAGACGGTCCTCGACCGCAAAAATAAAATCATCGCCAAGCATACGAAGGGCCTGGACTTTCTAGTTCGCAAGAACAAGGTCGATCGCATTCAGGGTTTCGGGCGTTTGACAGGCCCCGCCAAAAACGGCGTATTCAACGTCGAAGTCACAGCCGAGGGCAAAGCCGCATCGCAGGTACAAACAAAGAACGTGATTCTGGCCACCGGTTCCTATGCGCGCATGCTGCCGGGTCTGCAGGCCGATTCCAGAATCCTGACCAATATTGAGGTTCTGGACCTCGAAGCGCCTCCCAAGTCTTTGATCGTAATCGGTTCAGGAGCAGTGGGCGTGGAGTTTGCATCGGTCTATCGCTCCTTCGAAACGGAGGTCACGATCATCGAGGCACTGCCAAGGCTTGTGCCTGTGGAAGATGAGGAAGTCTCCAAGGAGTTGCTGCGCTCGTTCAAGAAGAAAGGCATCAACAGCTTTCTTGGCGCCAAGGTGGACAAGGTTGAGAAAACCAAGGACGGCGTCGTGGTTACATTTACAGCGCAGGGCGAGCAGCAGCCGCAAAAACTTGAGGCCGAGAAAGTCCTCATCGCCGTGGGCCGCGGACCGAATACCGAGAAGATTGGACTGGAGAAGCTGCCCAATGTCCGCACCGAGCGCGGCTATGTTCACGTGAGCGAATGGATGGAGACAGGCGAAAAGGGTGTCTACGCTGTTGGCGATATCGTCGCAGGACTGCCTCAGCTTGCCCATGTAGCCTCAATGTGTGGCATTGTGGCCGTGACGCGCATTGCCGGCAAACCGGCCAAGCCCGTCAATAAGAATCGCGTTCCCGGATGCACCTATTGTGAGCCGCAGATCGGCAGCGTGGGTCTGACCGAGGCGAAGGCCAAGGAAGCCGGATATCAGGTAAAAGTCGGCAAGTTCCCCTTCACCGCCAATTCCAAGGCCAGCATCATCAACCAGCACGAAGGGTTCGTGAAGGTGGTTGCGGATGCCAAGTATGGCGAGGTGCTGGGCGTACACATTATCGGTCCGGTCGCGACCGAGATCATCTCCGAAGCGGTCACGGCTCTGGAACTGGAAGCCACCGTGGAAGACATGATGTTCACCATCCATGCCCATCCAACGATCTCTGAAGCTTTGCTCGATGGCTTCAGCTCCGTCGAAGGGAAATCGGTAAGTATCTAAGACTTGCCTACCGGCCCGCAGAGATCTACGCGCTGCGGGCCGGCCTGGGCAAGGCCTTCCAGTCGCGATCTTCCAGCACTCGATTTTGTGCAACTCAAGGAAACCCACCCGCATGCCGCCGAGTCATACCCAGGCCGAGCGCTTCATGCTGATCCATCCTGTCTGCAGAATACATGTCAAATATCGCAGATGCTGCCGGAAGCCACGACTACCACTCAGAGGCCCTTGACTCTGCTCGCTTGAATGCAAGCGGGAGTTCGAGTCCGATCCCGACAAGTATATGGACGAGATGAGCGACGAACAGAGGATTGCAGGCTAGCGGGTCGCGCTCTGATTGGGTTCTTGCATCCGAGGTCTGCCATCCGACATCTTCGTGGAAGGGATTCGGTAGGCCCTAAGCTTAATTTCTTAAGGTAAAAATCCTCTGGTGATGTAGAGTTCGCTAGGCCGGGAACGCTTTGAAAGTCTGTGGAAATTCTGTGCAATTTATTTTGAAGATAAAGCTTGCGAGGCGCTTACGCTTTTGCTAAGCGTGCTAATCCGATGAAAGGTTCTTCCGGTAAGAGTTTTATTTTCAATAATATACGGTCAATGAAAAGGGCGAACCCGCGACTGGCTTTACATTCCTAAGAAAAAAACCTGTGTGAACAGGATTTGCACATTTTGACTTTTGGATAGTTACGAAGGACGGCCCGAATTACGCGCCTTCTCCCACCTTCAAGACGGCCAAGAAGGCCTCCTGTGGGATGTCTACTTTACCGATTCGCTTCATGCGTTTCTTGCCTTCCTTTTGCTTTTCCAATAGCTTGCGCTTACGGCTAATGTCGCCGCCGTAGCATTTGGCAAGGACGTTTTTGCGAATAGCAGCTACCGTTTCACGGGCAATGATCTTGGCGCCAATCGATGCCTGAATCGCGACTTCAAACATCTGCCTGGGAATCAGCTCACGCATCTTGGAAACCAGCGCGCGCCCCCGGTCGTAGGCGAAGTCTCGATGGACAATAATCGAGAGCGCATCAACCGGTTCGCCCGCCACAAGGATATCGAGTTTAACCATAGGCGAGTCCCAGCTTCCGGCAAGGTGATAATCCAGGGAGGCGTAGCCTCGGGAGACGGACTTCAGGCGATCGTAAAAATCGAGAACGATCTCGTTCAGGGGCAGTTCGTAGGTGAGCATCAACCGGTTTCCACTCACGTACTCAAACCCTTTCTGCTTGCCCCGCTTCTCCTCCACCAGCTTCAGAATTCCGCCTACAAACTCCTCGTTGGTGATGATGGTCGCCATAATCACTGGCTCTTCGACTTTGGCGATCTCGCTGGCGCCGGGCCAACGGGAGGGATTGTCCACCGGAAGCCGAGTTCCGTCAGTCTTGGTGACCTCATACCGCACGCCGGGAGCTGTGGTAATCAGGTCCAGGCCGAACTCGCGCTCGAGCCGCTCCTGAATGATCTCCATATGAAGAAGGCCAAGAAAGCCACACCGAAAGCCAAAGCCGAGAGCGGCAGAGCTCTCAGGTTCAAAGAAGAAGGAAGAATCGTTCAAGCGAAGCTTTTCCAGGGCCTCCCGCAGGGCCGTGTGCTCGTGGGCATCCACGGTGTAGAGGCCGGCAAACACCATAGGTTTGATTTCCTGGAATCCCGGAAGGGCCTCAATCGCCGGACGCTCATTGCTGGTGATCGTGTCGCCAATCTTGGTATCGGCAACGTTCTTGATGTTTGCGATCATGAATCCGACTTCACCCGCAACCAGTTCGTCAATTTCAACCGGCTTCGGCGTGAGCACGCCTAGCGCCTCCACATCGAAAGTCTTGCCATTGGACCAGAGGCGAATCTTGTCTCCCCGCTTCAGGCTGCCTTGAAAAATACGGGTAAGCACGATCACGCCCCGATACGGATCGAACCACGAGTCGAAAATCAAGCCTTGCAAAGGCGTTTCCGGAGTGCCTTTGGGCGGCGGCAACCGTTTTACGATGGCTTCAAGCACCTCGGGCACGCCCAGGCCGGTCTTGGCGCTCACCAGCACAGCATCCTTGGTATCGAGGCCAACGGCTACTTCCACCATTTCCTTAACGCGAGGAATGTCGGCGCTGGGCAGGTCGATCTTGTTGATAACCGGAATGATTTCCAGGCCGTTATTGATGGCCAGATAGGCGTTAGCCAGTGTTTGTGCTTCAACGCCTTGCGACGCATCTACCACCAGCAGCGCTCCCTCACAGGAGGCCAACGAGCGGGAAACTTCGTAGGAAAAATCAACGTGGCCGGGTGTGTCGATAAGATTGAGTTGGTACTCTTGGCCGTCCTGGGCGGTATATTTCATCCGCACCGCGTGGGCCTTGATGGTAATGCCCCGCTCGCGCTCCAAATCCATGTCGTCGAGCACCTGGGCCTGCATCTCGCGCTGGGAAAGAGATCCGGTCAGCTCCAAGAGACGATCGGAGAGCGTGGATTTCCCATGATCGATATGGGCAATAATCGCGAAATTTCGGATGTGCGTACGGTCCATGGAAGGGCAGATGAGCTAATGTTTCATTCTAGCATTTATGCGAGTGGTCACTCTTCTGCACCACGACAACCACGGGAATCTGCACTCGTTCGTCTCGCAAATGGTGATCTTGGCTTTGACGTCTAGTATTGGGACTGCGGGCTGAGCCTGCACACGCGAAGCACGAAAGCCTGTATCGACTCTCCTCGCGGGCCATCAATTCTTGATTCTTCGTAAAATATGGCCCGGTGTTGAACAAACTTATGGCGTCAATTGGAGAAAACAATGCTTCGAGTTCTATCCGTGCTGTTGTTTTTTGCCATCACCATGGCCGATATGTCCTTTGCCCAATCGACCACGTCGAACGTTTCGCTTGCAGTCTCAGGCGGCGGGACACTCTCGTTTACCGATACTGAAGTAAGTGGCCAATGTGGCAGGCGTGTTCTTACGCCGAATGGCGTTCTCGGTTTTCCCACCCAAGTCTCCACGTTGAGCAATTTCTCATACACCGATCCCCAGGGCAATGTTTCTGGGATTCCCTTTGGCACAATAGAAAGGGTCCAATCACCCCCAAATGCGATTGGATGCCCCAAACCTGTCAGCTTCCCTTCTTCGGTTGAAGTTGCCTTGACCCGCAATATTGCCGATTTTGGCAAGGCGCTTACTTTCATTCCCAAGTCAAGCGCCAGTATCTCCGCACTTGATGTTGGCACCCTCAACCCTAAGTTTCAGGTTCTTGCTGTCGTTTATGCGCCGCCGGGAGCCGCAAGCAACGTTTCTTATGGAACAAGCACAATGTTGGGGGTCAACAATTCGATCTCGAACACATTCACAAACACAAACACGGTCAGCGACAGCTTGAGTCTGATGAATGTCGGTATCCCTGGCATCCTGGGCGGGTCGGTCAGCCAGACTGAGAGCATGACTTTTACTGAATCGTCGGGCAGTTCACATTCGATCGCACTCAGCAAATCGTCTTCCACCGTGGATCAGATCTCGGGCCCAGTGAACTCGCTGGCGGGTGTGAATCACGATTTTGATCAAATCTTCATCTGGCTCAACCCGACAATTCAAATAGCGCACCTCAACAACAACGTGATTATCGGACAGGGTGGCTTTGATCCCACGGATCCGACCGGCGAGATGGATGTGATCCCGCTTTTTGTCATCGACCTGAAGAACTTGGTCAATGGAACCTTTACAGGCGATCCTGATATCCCGCTTCGCTTGTCGCGTACCTGGGCAGGATCCAATGGAGGGTTAACCACTGCGGATCTCAACACTATTTTGGCACGCGACCCCTTTGCGAACGGTGCGACCACCATCGATGCAACCCGCTTCACCTTGACCGGGCAGAATTTTAACTATCTTCCGCCTCCCGCCGGAGGGCAGCCGGACAAAACGACGTTGATGCTGAACTACGTGCAAACCACCATGCAGGGACAAACGGCCACCGATACTTATTCTGTGGGAACCACAACCACTGTTTCAACCACATTCCTGGGCTTCCTCACCAATTCGATGACCAACTCAAACACTTTGACGTGGACGAGTACCTTCAATACGCAAAACACCCAAAGCACCGGACAGGTCTCGACGCTGAATCTCACAGGGCCTCCCGCTGGATATACCGGACCAACGAATTTGCAGGTTTTTCAGGACAACATTTATGGAACGTTTATGTTTAACTTGATTCCTTAGAAAATGCATGTCATACGGGAGGGAGCGATAAGCTCCCTTCTGGCATACCTGCGTGATTCCCCTGGTTTATCGAAGATGGTTAATCTAAGTTGGTCTATCGAAGCCGGTTGATCGAAGAACATAACAACAAAAGAACAAGTCGTTCCCTCCAAGCACGTTTTGACTTTTTTGTTTGCAGGCCTTGAGCCTCAATGCTTCGGCCTTGGACAAATCAACGATCCATTCAGGCAATGAGCGGTTGCACGATTGCGATTCTGCGATTATGCTGCATGGTTTTTGAAACGAGGTTGAAATGAAGCTGCGCAGCATATCCACCGCCGTCGTTGCACTGTCGATGATTTCCGTCTGCATGGGGCAAGGGCAGCGAGTTACGGTGAAGGATTTTATCCGCATCGATTCGCCGGTGACCGCGCTGGAACATGTGAGGGTTGTCGACGGAACCGGAGGGGCTGCCCGGACCGACCAGACCATTGTGATCTCCGGTGGCAAGATTGCCGCCATTGGCAACTCCGGCGCGGTGCAGATTCCCGCTGGCGCGAATCGCGTGGATTTCTCTGGATTCTCTGCCCTTCCGGGGCTGGTAGGCATGCACGATCATCTGTTTTACCCCGCTGGCGCCGTTTACCGCGACATGACGACCAGCTTTCCGCGCCTCTATCTTGCGGCGGGCGTTACTTCGATTCGCACCACCGGGAACCTTGAGCCCTACGTCGATCTGGAACTTAAAAAGGCGATTGACTCCGGAAAAGTTGCTGGGCCAAAAATCAACGCAACCGGGCCTTACCTCGATGGACAAGGCACATTTGTGGCCCAATCCCATCAGCTAAGTGGTCCCGAAGACGCTCGCAAGACCGTTGACTATTGGGTATACGAGGGTGCGCGCTCGTTCAAAGCCTATATGTTTATCACGAGGGAAGAGTTGAAAGCGGCGGTAAAAGCCGCCCACGCGCACGGCGTAAAGGTCACAGGGCACCTGTGCTCGATTGGCTTCCGCGAAGCTGCTGAGTTGGGAATTGACGATCTCGAGCACGGCCTGGCCGTCGACACAGAATTTCTAGCGAGCAAGAAACCCAACGTCTGCCCGAACACCAGAGAAGCATTGGCGGCAGCGGCGGCCTTGGAGACAGACAGCGAACCGATTCGGACCACGATACGGGAATTGGTTTCTCATCATGTAGCGGTAACCTCCACGTTGCCGGTGTTTGAGCAGTTCGTGGCTTCTCGTCCGGACGTGCCCAAGAAAGTGCTCGACCTCATGACTGACGACGCGCGCAAGGCCTATCAGGGCAATCGCTCCCGTATCGCGGAAGCCAAGGATTCGTCCTGGCCGGCCATGTTCCAGAAGGAGATGCAGTTTGAGCGGGCTTTTGTAAAGGCCGGAGGAAAGCTCCTGGCGGGGCTTGATCCAACCGGCATCGGCGGCATTGTTGCAGGTTTTGGAGATCAGCGCGAGGTGGAGTTGCTGGTAGAAGCCGGCTTCACTCCTCTGGAAGCCATCAAGATTGCCACCTTGAATGGCGCGGAGTTCCTGGGTGAAGCAGACCACGTTGGTTCGTTGGCGGTTGGAAAGCAGGCGGATATTGCGATCGTCCACGGCGATCCATCCACGAATATTCAGGACATTGAAAACGTCGAGGTTGTCTTCAAAGATGGTGTGGGCTTCGACTCCAAGAAGCTAATTGACTCGGTTCGCGGACAGGTGGGATCAAGATAGGGGGATACGAAACGGGGCAATCGCATGAAAGAAATGTTGACGATTTCTGCCGTCTCGAAATTTGTCTCACGGCTCGCGTGCTCCAAGGCGTTATTGTTTTGCGAGCGCTGAGACTCGGACACAATATCCATCTCGCTCCGTAGACGCGATTACCTCCCACCCTTGAGGGCCTTCAGCTTGGGTTAAAGAAGCTTGGCGTAAAGAGACTTGGGAGACAGGGGCCACGGAGACGGAAGAAAGAACCGCTCCAGGCTTAAGCGTCACCGCCACCTGCAATCTGGCATTCTCTGCCGGAGTACGCAGGGTGAGTATCGCGCCCTCATTATCCAGTGACGCCTTGCAGGTTCGTTCGGAGTCGATCACGTATTGCCTGCGAATGTGCAGTAGCGTGCGATACCAATCGAGTGTCGCATTGGTTGGTGCAGGCCAATGCAGCCGCGAGCGCTGGAAGGTTTCTTCGTCCTGCGGATCGGGAATGTGATCGAATCCAAAATCCTTGAATTCCTTCTTTCGGCCCTCCCTTACGGCCTTCTGCAATTCCGGATCGCCGTAGTCGGTGAAGAACAGGAAAGGGCTTGGCTCTCCATATTCCTCGCCCATAAAAATCAATGGAGTTTGCGGGGCTAGCAACAAGAGGGCCGCCGCTGCCATGCGCGCGCCTTCAGGTAAGAGCTGAGTCAATCTCTCGCCTTGGGCGCGATTGCCAACCTGATCGTGATTTTGCAGGCAGATTACGTGCTGTGGCAGCCACATCCCATCCGCAGAAGTACCGCGCGTCCGGCCGTTCCAGAACCGTGAAGCCTCACCTTGGAAGACAAATCCCTGATTGAGAGCCTGCGCAATCTGCTCGGGAGCCCCGAAGTCCTGATAGTAGCCCTGGCGCTCGCCTGTGAAAAAGGCATGGACGGCGTGGTGAAAATCGTCGGACCATAGCGCGTCCAAGCCAAATCCCCCCTGGCTGCGAGGTCGCACAACTTTTGTGTCATTCTCATCGGTTTCGGCGATCACGCAGACTTGACGGCCGAGAGCTTGCGCTACGTTTGTGACGCTCTCTCCGATTTCAGCCAGGATGTGCTTCGCCGAGGTGTCCTGAATGGTTTGCACGGCATCGAGCCTGAGCCCATCGAGATGGTATTCACGAATCCAATAGAGAGCATTTTGCACAAAATATTGCCGCACCCCCTGGCAGCCTTCCTGGTCGTAGTTGATTGCATCACCCCACGGGGTCTTGTGCTTCTCGGTG